>JACCDG011179931.1_pt1 | contig 56234 bp, 66 predicted proteins | sample 7442471 | NCBI WGS metagenome assembly JACCDG01 (sample SAMN15323444, study PRJNA562643) | freshwater metagenome | isolation source: river surface water | place: USA:Blue River Watershed | collected 2017-08-17 | reverse complement strand
TTTGCGCATAAACTCCTTGGGAACTGCACGGCCCATCGTCAACTCCGAGACGCGATAGAACTTGAAACGGATGGCGAAGATGCCGTCGCCTAAATCAATTGGGCTGTGTGGATTTTTACCCATCTTCTTTCTCTCCTTCCCTCCTTCACTCTTTCACTGAAGCTTGAGAACCGTGCGCTGATTGTTTTTCTTTGAATCGAAAACCGCCCCGATGTGTGCCCCGACAATCCCCACAAACTGGGCATCGTCAGGGAGTTTTGCGATTCGTGTTGCGGGGATGGCGGTTCTGGCGTCCAAAAGCAACGTCAGTTTTTGGCACGGCAGGTCTGTGAATTCTTTCAGCACGGAGTCCATTTGAGCCAGCAATTGTTCGTATTTGGCCTGGCTTTCATCCGGCTTTCTGGCATCAATAAACATCGTGTGATGCTCGGCAAGGCTGGTTCGCAGTGCCCGGATGGCGTCCAGTTCAAGGCTGGCCAGTGTTTGAAGTTCCCGGCCAAACTCGGATTCCGCGTCCTTGAGGTTGGCAATTGCCTTGATGTACTGGTTCAGGTACTCCGCGTGCTTGCGGTACATTTTGGTAATGGTGACCCGATAGATCCCGATTGACATGTTATGTGCGTCCTTTCTTTTCCGTATCAGGGATGTAGCGCCGAACAATCTGCACCAGTGCCACGGTCGGCAAGCTGAAGAGCGTTGACGCCAGCCGGTACAGGTGCGGATTCCCTTGAACCCGAATGGCCAGCCGGTACATCTCTTCAGTCAGTTCACCGATGGCGGTATAGAGCGCCCGATGCTCAATTGCGCTCAGGTCAAGCGCAGTGGCCAGCCGGTCAACCGTGCCCGGCAACGGCAACGTGGGGAGCTTACCGCGTTCCATCCGGGACAAGTACCCGGTATCCATCCCGGCGGCACGTGCCAACCACGTCAATGATCGCTTTCGGTTCTGGCGATGCGAGCGGACCAGCCCACCGAAAACCTGAGCACGCGTTCGGGGTTCAAATAAATGAGAAAGGCGGTCCGGTAGTGATTGATTCGCTGGCGTCGCTGGCGTCGTTGGTTTGGACTGGCTCATTGGTTTTGCTCTCTGGTTGTACGGATTGTTTGGTTTGGTCAACGGCGGCGGCGTGGCGCTCCATTACCCCGCGCAGGTCACCAAGTAGTACTTCAAGTTCTCGCTGAAGCGGCTGAAACGAGTTCAGGAAATCAGCCGGAAACGCATCCGGTCCGCAGGCAAACCGGGCGTATTTGTTCAACTCGACAAGGGCGACGAAGCGCAGGACAATCCCCGCCATCTCCCCGTCAAGTTGCATCTGTGGCGTTGGGAGGTAATTGACTTTGGTTTCCGCAAGTGTAACGGCTGAAAGAACCCGCTTGTGCAGTCCCTCCAGGCGTTCCAAGAGTTCAACCGGTGAAACGGTATCCAGCCGGGTTGTGGCCTGTGCCATCATCTGCGAGAAGATATTGAACTGATAGCGCAGAATGGAATTTTGAATTGTGAGTAAGGTTTCTTTGCGTACGGCAGACATTGTTGACTCCTTTGGGCAGGTTATGCAGGTTATGTGTGTATGTGATCCGATCAGACTGTGACGGTAGTCGTGACCGGGAACTCCTGGATTAGTTCGCCGTCCAGGTACGGGTTGTGACCGGGCAAGTTATGTGAGTGCTGTTTGAAAAAGAACGGGATGTTGTACTCACGGCACTGGTCGCGCAGGTTGCGGGCGTGATCTTCTTTCATTGGGGTATGGCCAGCCCCGCTTTCGCCGCCGCAAATTACCCAGTCCGGGATGCAATGACGAATTTCATCCGGACTCATTTCGACTTCAAACGGAGTTGGCATCAGATTGATATTGCCAAGCAGCGGCTCACACGATGCAAACCAGATGTCCGGGACAATCCCAGCTTCAATCAGTTCAATCATAAAAGAGAACCGCCGGTTGTACTCCTCCTGGTTTTCAGCCGTGAACCCAAGCCAGACGTTCTTTGGCATCCATCCCGGCGGCACCATCCTGGTGATATTCTCCGGACGTTTCGTGAGGAGCATCCACGTCAAATGCGGGGTCTGGTCAATAAGTTGCCAGAGGCGGGCACGCCACGGGTCAAGCTCGGTTCGGGCCTCAAAGACATCCGCAAGTGAGGCGCAAAACACCCGGCGCGGTTCGTTGGCTTTCATTGCCGCTCGATCCCACTTGAGCGGCTGTGCCCAGTGCTTCTCGCTAAAAAATGTTCGCGGTGCGTCCGTCCCCCATTCGGCAATTCCCCACCGTTCGGACAGGGTAGCGGCGTAACAGATACGGCAAGCGGGTGAAATTTTTGTGCATCCAGCCCAGGGATTGAAGGTGTGGTGTGCCCACGCAATGTTGGTGATTTTACCCATTGAGTGTCTCCTCATCTTTTAGATTCGAGTCGCTTTCTGTGTTGCTTTCCAACGCAGGTCTTCGGTTTCAGGCAGATGCGTCAAAACAACTTGCTCTAAAACTACAGACAGCCAATCATTTTCCCACCCATGTGGGGAAAAGCACCAGCGGTAAACCTGTGAGGCAAGGTCTTTTATGGCTTCTTTCTGAGTATTTCCAAACCCAACATAAATACACTGGTTTGGTAACAGGCTGATTGGAACTTCTTGCTGTTCGATTTCTTCCGGAGTTGGACCTGAAGAAGCTGTCACATCTTCGGTGAAAAGCAAGGACTGTTCAGCCCGCAAGATGTCTCGTGGATGGTCGGTGTAAATGTGCAACGACCCGAGCCGGACATTACTCACGCCGGGATTGTTCAGGTAGCCCTCATTGATGTGCCGTTCGTGGTCCTGGATGAGATCGTTACGAGAGAACTGGCTCTCTGTCACAACCACCATGTATCTATCTTTGGTCTCCTTCATTTAGGTACACCTCCTTCCCGGAAAGCTCAGGCTCTTCACCAAGTTGAACAGCAATCTGATGGTGAGCATCTTCGCGGCTGACCATAATCAACCCTTTGGCAGTAAAGGCCACGACGCTTACCAGTATCCGATGGCCTTCGCGCATCCCCTCGACTTCAGTGTAAGGCAAAAAAGCCGACTGCCCAGAGTCTTCCAGCTTCACCATCCCATTGATTGGTTCAACCACGATAGCCGTGTATGTCCCGCCAAGTTTAACGGTACCGGGATTGGGGACGATTCTCACTTTCCAATTCGGTTCCGAGGGTTGGGGCGTTGACACTACAGGCAACAAATATTCAGGTGTTGTTCGGCGCAACAAGTACATCGCATCGTCAATGCACTCGTCAATGACCACTTCCCGTCCCTGACGTGCGCTTTTGTATTCTTTCTCCGTATTGATTCGGGCCACAGCCAGTCTGACAGTGACTTCCTGAAGAGGATTAAGACGACGGTCTTTCATAAAAAATTGTCTTTCTTCGTAGAGGGCCTGACGTTCCGCGTCAATTACCGCTTCTTGCTCCGCAAAATAAAGCTCCTGATAGGTGCGGAGTTCTTCGTAATGGGCTTCAAATCCAGGTGCTTCGTACAGGTTCCAATCTTGATCCCCTGATTTCCATGAAGATTTAAGCCATTCAAGGTCTTCACGAGTTTTTGGTGTTACTTCTTCAAAATTGGCTGGTTCGGTTGGTTCGGTAAACATAATGCTTTCTCGCTTTCATTTTCAAGGTTTGTAATAGGATTGTTTGGGTTAATCGGGTTAACTGGCGTTGGCGTGAGCGTGACACCTTCCGGTACTTCTTCGTAACAAAAAGTCAGTACTTTTTTGGCACGAGTCAGGGCCACGTACTTCAGGTTAATCTCCTGTTCCCGTTGCGCCGGTCGCTGGGAGGGCCACACCAGCGGCAACTTGTGTGGCTTGAGGATAAACACCCGGTCCGCTTCCAAGCCCTTTGCCCGATGAACGGTTGAGAGCCAGACGGATGCGCGCTGGTCACTGAAAAGCTCTTCGACGGCGGCTATCAGGGCTTCAGCCGTCTTATGGTCACGGCTGGAATGCACTGCGCAAATGGCAGCTACCCGGTCCTGGGCTGATTGCTGGGCTTCTTCGGAGTTCTCCTTCTTTTGCAACTGAGTGATTTTCCAGTCCAGCCACTCGGAAAGCAATTTATCGAAGTCCGTCCATTTGTATCCCGGGTGCTGCATCACCTGCTTGATGATGCTCACGAGCCCGGCGCCAATGTCACGCCCCCGGACGCGAGCCGGAATATCCATCGCAATTAACCGCAGGCAGGCGGAAATCAGCGGTGCCGTCGTGCGGCAAATCACCAGATCGCCTTCCTGGACGTGTGAGTACAGGCTATCTTCGTGGATGTGCTGAATCGTTCCTTCCGGAGCGCCGGGACGGGACTCAATCCACGGCACGTATTTTCGGGCTTCGCGGAGATGGCTGTCCGGGCACCGGTAGCAGACGGAGAGCAGCAACCGGACGGTATTCGGGCGGCTCACCAGTTCACTGAAGGCGCGGGCGTTGGCGCCGGCAAAGGCCATAATCGCCTGGCGTTCATCCCCGGCATAGACAATCCGTCCGCCGGGCGCCCGTGACTTGAGAATTAACTGTTGCTGTGATGCGCTGAAATCCTGGCAGTTGTGGACCAGCGTTCCATTGGCAAAAAAGTTATGGCACTCGTCAACCGTGATGTCGTACACAGCTTTGAATGCCTTTGGCTGAATTAACCGGATAGAGGAAACCGTTCCGGTCGTGGTGAAGATTTCAGCCCCGTCATTGAACGGGTCAGCCGTCACCACCCGGTCAAACAAGCGCAAGTCTTTGGCCTTGACCCAGCGGTTTTCGGCAAAGATCTTATGGTCCAGCGTGCAGGTGAACCGGGTCTCCTTGAGCTTCCCTCGATGATTGCGCGTGGAAATTCCAACTTCAACCAGCGGCTTGACGCTTTCGACTTTGCGCCAGTTGGTGACCTGACACACCCGAAATTCTTTGTGCTCTTCGGAATAGGCATACACCAGCGCGGAGATTTTCTTCTCCACGATTTGACCGATGGGAAGCGTCCCGCCGTTGGCAAGCAGGACCTGTGTCTGGTACGGGAAACACTCGTCTGCCAGCACCCAGTCAAACCGGTGTGCCATCGGCAAATCCAGCCGGTTTGGAAGCCAGACCATATCGTTATAGTCAATGGCGCCGTACTGAAACGCGGTCTCAATCCCGGCGTCCAGAATGTCCATCACGGATGTCTGGACCTGATGCACCAGACTGGTATCCAGGTCAACTGAGAACTCGTCCAACATTCGCAGAAACGCCGGGGTGTTCCCCGGGTCCGTCAAGGTCACGCGGCAAAACCCAACTACGTCCCGCAATGAATCCGCCAAAGACAACCGTTCCCGCCGGTCTAAACATTCGGCAAACGAGATGCGGTCAACGTGCCGTTTGATAGGCTTTGAGTATTTGTGAGCGTCCAGGAACACACCCTTGCGTGCCCGGTTAACCGCCCGAAAGCCAAGGCTGTGAATGGTGGAGACGGTGAAAGACTTTGGCAGCCGCGCCTGAAGTTCTGCCACGATGTGCTTGTTGAAAGCCACGAAGAGCACGTTGGTGGAATAAATAAATTTGGCGGCTTCAACGATGGTGGTGGTTTTCCCGGACCCGGCAACCGCGCTCAGCACGGCATCGCCACGGCCTTCCTTGATCCATTTGAAGATGGCCTTCTGGTACTCTGATGGATTGAACATATTTGCCTGACTCGTGTGTGTAATGTGTGCGTAATCCTAAAGGCTTGTTTTACTCCAACAAGGAGCAAAGAAAATTTGTGTAGCACACACAAAATAGCCTTGAATTTTATTTTTGTCAAGCAAAAAGACACAGGAATACCCGAGAAAAAAAAGCTCAAGCTGACGCGGTTTTTTGAGGGGTGCTATAGAAAGAGGAGAGACATCGAGAAAAACAGGCCGGGATTTGACAGGCAAAGAGGGGGAGAGTATCCTTTGGGGAATGAACCGCCGGGCATTGCGTCCGGTCAAAAAATGGAAAAGGCCACCTTCGTCAAAAGGTGGCCCAACAAAAAAAGTTCCTTAGTCGGTGTCATTGGGAAAATACTATTGAATCCAATAATTGTCAACTCAGATAATTCGGAAAACTCAATACCTTTTCCTGATGACACCGACTAAGGAACTTGGAGGAAATATGAATCCTACAACTCCCTTTAGTCGTCCCACCTTTACTTCCGCTCGTGACCTCATCAACTCCTGCGGTCTCCACGCCACCGGCACTGGCACAAACTTTTGGGCTGTCTGTCCGGTTCACGGCAAGCCCGGCTCTTCCCGCCATCTTGCCATCCGTGAATATGACGGCAAAATCTATCTCAGGTGCTGGAGCCACGAGTGCTCAATTGATTCCATTCTCTCCGCGTTGAACCTCACCTACGCTGACCTCAACCTGCGAGAGAAGTTCAGCACCGACCACTGGCAACCGCCAACACCCCAACCCAAATTCACCCGCATTGACGTTCATCAGCCGTCTCGTCCTGCCTATACCGACCTGGCCGACTATGCCGCCCATTCCACCCCCAATCCTGTTCCGGTTGAAGCCTATCTCCGCGCCGGATGGAAAGATTCCGTCTTTACCACTGAGAGCGGGAAGGAAGTCCCGCAAATCACCATCCCGATGGCTGATGGCAAATTCAAGTTTCGCAACCTCAGCGGACTTGGCGGCAAATACATCAATGGCGCCGGACTCAACACCAGAACGTGGTATGGCCTGAATCGCGCTATCCGGCTTGCCCAAAAGAACGACAGCCGCCGGGTTATCCACTGCAATGGTGAATCATCGGTGGTGGTTGCCCAATTCTATGGGATTCCAGCCTTTTGCGGTCTGACCGGTGAATCATCACTCCCCTCATCGGAAATGATTCAGGAACTCAAAGCCGCCAAAGTCCAGGTTGAAATCCTGCTCGATAATGACGATACCGGGAAAGCTGGCGCTCAGGCCCTCAAGAACATCTATCAGAAATATGGCGTGCCGGTTGTCGTTCGACGCTTCCTTGACGACTTACCGCAAGGCTTTGACCTGCGCGACTTCTGCACGACCTTTCAGATGAAAACCAATCCCCTGGAAGAACTAAATCAAGCCGCCCCCATCTTTGAATCGAAAGACGACCGGGCGTGGTTTGATACCGCTCAGTTTAAGTTCACGATGGCTTTCCTCTCGCAGCTTGGCGTCAAACCCGCTGTCCGAATGACCATCCTCTATATCCTGGCCATTCTGAATGGTCGAAACGCTGGACCGGTTTCCAACTTCCGATTGGGTCAATTCACCGGCCAAATGTCGGAAGCCGACTTCGAAGACCTCAGAGCCGACCGCGAGAGCAACCAGTTCATCAATGCCAAGATTACCGTCAGCAAGCGCGGGAAACGACTGTGGCAGGCCATTGAACTGTTCCAGACGAAGACCGGTATCAAGTTGATCACACGAACGCCTGGTGGCCCGAATTCAGAAGGCAAACTTGTCTCCTCTGAAATTCGGTTGCTCTTCTTCCCGGCAATGGTTGCCGCTATCAAGATGATCGAAAACTCCTCACTCAAATGGGAAGAACGGGAACTAGAGTTAAGCCGTGCCGCTCGTGAACTCGCCAACATAGAACAAATCAGCGCCAAACCAACCACCGTCCCGGTAATGACCACTGAACAAAAAGATTGGGCCAAACTTCGGAAATTTGTTCACTGGATGCAAAAACGGGTAGACGATGGACGCTGGACCGCTGAAATGCTCAACACGCTCTATTCAGAAGTCTTTGATCTCAATCAACGCTTTAGTGCCGTGAATCCACTCCAAGAAGAAGTAACCGAAACTGAAACCGCGCCCGGTTTTTGCGCCGCTGATGATTTCGATGATCCCGATGATCCCGATGATCCCGATGATCCAAACGATTTCAGTGACGATGACTTTGAAAATCGCGCCGGTTTTGATTCGGGCATTGAACCGGATTTCGCGCCGGTTTTTGCGCCGGTTTCTGATTCCGGGCACGTCGCCGTTTTTTCATCCGGTTTTGAAATAAACAATCTGTCCCCTGGGACCCAAGACAATTACCGAGAAAGAAAAACGAATGGCTTTGACGGTGCGTCCCCCTTGCCTATCACTGAGGCAGTGCAGGCAACGGCGCAAATTGGTGACGCGCAACTCGTCCCCCATAGAAGAGAAGATGGGGTACCAGTTGAACACAAACACATTTCCTTTCTCGGTAATGGTATTCAGCATGGGGGCCCGGTAGAAATCTCAAATATCGAAGAAAATCGCGGCGACCTGTCAGGACAAGAAGAAGCTGACGAAAAACCAAAAACGGCGAAAAATCAAAACAGCGAAAACGATGGGAATCGCGGCGACCAGTTTGAATCCGGATTCAGCGCCGGGTTTGGCGACATCGGGCGTTCGTTGCTGGAAACAAACCCGGTTCAATACGCGCCGGGCGATGAATTGACAACGGCTGATTTTGACAATGCCGATGCTGCTGACACTGACGATGACCTTGAACTGAGTTATCGCGGGCCTGAAGACGATGAATCAGAGAGTGACGGCGATGTGTCGTTTGACTTTGCGGACGAACCCTCTTCGAAGCCGGTTGTCTCAATTCCTTCAACTGCGCCAGCCGTTGCCGCCGCTCACACTTCCGATGACGATGACGACGAAGAACTGAACGCGGCTGAGATTTTCGGTGAGGTTCGGTTACCGGCAAAACGCAATTCGATTTTGGCAGCGGCGCCGGACCCGGTTGCGTTACTGTCAGCCGCTTTTGCATCGTCAGCATCATCGGCCCCAACAAACACGAAAAAAATCGAAATTCAGCCCGAGCTTGAAAAAACGGAAAAAAACGGCCCAAATAGGGTACAAAAGTGTACCCTATTGAACGATGCGTTTGACGGAAACAAAGGACTTACAGAATCGGCCATTTTCAATAAGGAGTCGGTATTGAAAATGAGAGTGGCTGAAATCGTCGGAATTCCGTGCATTTTGGGGCTCCGAAAACTTGAAGACGAGCTTGACATACCGCCGGATATCTTTCTGCACAACCTGGAATTCATTGCTGAGGAGCCACCGGAAGATCGTCGAAGCTTTGCAGCGGACCGGTTTCGGCTGATGTTGAACACCCTGCGGACAACCCGATGGGACACCTATTACTGTGTGGAGGCGAATCGGCAGGCGGTACAGACGTTATTTGGCGGGGCGATTAAGACGCTCTTGAAGCGGTTGCCGGAATTTGAGTCAGCGCCGCCGGTTGAGACCAATGGAAAGGTGAATGGAAAGGCAAATGGGAATGGATTAAAGCTGGTGGCGGGTGACTTGCTGGACCGGATGACGGAAACGGTCGAGGTAGGATAACCCTAAAAGAAGCAGCGGTTTAGTTGAAAAACACACTGAGTTGGTGTATGCTCTCTTCTGGCTGTAGCAAGCCTGAAGTTATCACAACATCAGCTATCACCATCTCTCTGACCCAGATAACGGGAATTGCTACCAGAGGGGTGGTGGTAGCTGATTTTGTTTTTGGAGGTTGGGCTATGAATATCAAGTTATTTGAGTATCAGAAGAAGCAGGTCCGAACCGTGCTTGTCAAAAAGAGAGTCTGGTTTGTGGCTAAGGATGTTTGTGATGTTCTTGGGCTTGGGAATGTTTCTCAGGCATTGTCGAGTCTTGATGACGACGAAAAGAATACTATCATTTTAAATGAGGGTATTCGTGGAAACCCTACGATATCAATCATTTCCGAGTCTGGGATGTACTCTTTGGTTCTCAGTAGCCGGAAACCTGAAGCCAAAGCATTCAAGAAGTGGATAACATCTGAGGTTCTTCCACAGATTCGGGAAACCGGTCGCTACGTGCCCAAGCATCAAGGTGTTTTGCCTGGAGAAGCGCACACCCAAATTGAAGTGCAGAAGGATATGAGCCGGTCGGTGAATGCTCTCAACTTTGACTCCGGTGGGAAAGAAAAGACTATTGAGTACAACGTTCAGAACTGCATTGCCCACACCGGGAAACACCCAACGCAGGTTAAGGCACTTGGCAAAAAGCAGGGGTTGAAGTCGAAAGATTGCAGTTCAGCCAAAGCGGTGCTCCGGGTGACCCAGCATGAAGTGGCGTGCGCGATGAGTTTAGCGGATAACCTTGTGGAGCAAGGCCACAGCCCGGAGCGGGTCTTTGAAGTCACAAAGAAGGCCACTGAGCTTTTTGCGGGGATGCTGGAGCTTGGGGCAATCCCCGCAGAGTTAAATCAGTAAGTCAGATGGAATCAGGTGTATACGACGAAGCCCAGCATTGCGAGTGTTGGGCTTTTTGTTTAGGTGGGAACGCCCATCTTGCGGAGTTCTGCTTGCATTACTTCAAGCTCTGATGGCGAATCTGCAACTTCAGCCAGCGCCTCACTTACTTTTTTGATTGCGTCTTTTGCGTTCAGGTTGGCAAATGTTGTGTTGATTTCTTTTGGAACGATTCGGGTGTATGGCTGCTGGTTTAATACGTCAAGCTTGGCCTGAGCCGCATCTACTACAGGTTTAAACCCGGCACCGGCAAAAGCTTCATTCAGTCGGTCAATTACATTTGGATCATCAAGGGTGATCGCAACTGGCTCGCTTTCCTTCTGAAGAGCCTTCGTGCCCAGATAATTACGCTGAATCACTTCCACGGTATGCCATTCGGCAAGTGTCATCCCTTGAGGTTTTTTGCGAAGAAACAGGATTTCAGCCAGCGAGTAGCTAAATCCGATTCTGCTTATGAATTTAATGGCTGGCTCTTTGGCGGCTTCGCTTGCTGGTCCATCGCTATCGTTGGGCTTTATGATTTTTGGACCAGTCGGCTTGTCTGCCTTATCCTTGGCATAAGCCGTGGCCGAAAATGTGCGCCCTTCCCGGTCCCAAAACTCAGTATCCAGCGCCGGGTTTTCTTTCTCAATCTCTTCTGGTTCTTCGGTGGTGATCCGTGGAGTGGCCGGCTCAATTGAAACACTTGTCGCGCCATCGGGTGAGGCTGTCACCGTGATGCGAGAGTTGGCGTGCTGGTCACTGATTTTCACAGCCAGCGTCAATAGTTCCTGAGCGGGGGTTGATTTGGCGCCCAGGATGTTTGGCGGGTCAGGCCGGTAGAGATCGAGCGCATAGGCGAAAACACGGGCGTTGTTCACTTCCCGAAGTTTGGCGGCCTTGAGTTCTCGTTTCAGCTTGGCAATTTGCTTATCCTTGCTTATTGGCTTTGATTCTTTCTTTGACATCATCGGTCTCCGGTGTGCGTTCGCTGGCGCGAAGAATGGTAAAGGGGGCTTTAAGGTCACGGGCGGCTTTGGCCTGTCCAAGTTGGAGGGCTTCAGCTTCCGTTTCGGCTTCCACATCAACGTGGCTCGGCATCTTTTTGCCGTTCCACATCCATTCGAGGTGAACAATCCATTTAGGCATGGGGAGACTGGTCCTTTCTCTGGTAGTTAATGGCTCAAATTGTGGCTGACTATTTTATTTTGTCAACCAAAATGATACGCTTAGAGCGTGATGGAATTTGATTTTGATTTGAAAGTGAGAGTTACCTGATGTCGAAAAAAGACCAGATAGAGAAGGCTTTTACCCATTACCCGCCAACGCCAGGGCAACTGGAGCGGTACACTCAAATCCGAAACAAGGCCAAGGAGTTAGCCTTTGTGATTGATGGCTGCGTGCCGGACAGTCGGGAAAAGTCGGTGGCGTTTACTGAACTGGAATCGGCGGTAATGTGGGCAAATGCCGGGATTGCCCGTAACGAATAACCTGAACCATAATTTGAAGCAAAGGGAATCAAGAGAACCGATGGAAAACTTTGATAGTGAACTCAAATCAATGATTTTGAAGTGGTTGAAGCGTGGGTATCATCCAATGTGTATTCGAGATGCAATGGTGGCCAACGGACAACTCTTTGATACATTGTCGGATGCCCAGGATTACCTGGAGGCCATTGAGCAAGGCAAGAAGGTTAACACCACCAATGCCACCAATGCTGTCATGGCGAACTACCCCAGCTAATTGGGATTGATACATGGAGGAACCTGTGAACATTTTCAAAAAGATTTTCAGCGCCATCGTGGGCGCGTTTAAAGCTGGGAGCAAAGAGGACCGGGCGGTTCGCTCAATCCTGGCAAAGTTGGGTGACATTGCCGATGACGTGTTACCCCTCGTGCGGCTGGCAACGAAGCTGACGCCACCCGAAGGCGATGACGAAGCGGTGGACAAGCTTGCGTACTGGGTAGAGAAGGTGAAGGAGTTGGGGCTTGACCCTGGTGCGGTAATGGCGAACGGGGCGCGACTGGCGATTTCATCCAAGAACATCCGGGATTGGCTGGCGGAACAGGTCACGATTGGCGGGCGATTCAAATACGGTGAAATCGTAATTGACACCCTGGAGGAAGTGCTTGCCCTGAAGGATTCGGACCTGAACACGATTGCCCAGACGATGTACCGGGTTGATTACGAACTCCGCAAGATTGAAGAGTCCACGCCCTCAAAATGAAACTTCTTCTCATCTATGGCGAGTCGGGCGCCGGATGTACGACGCTGGTGCAAAACCTGATTGGGCGGTTTACGGGTTGGAAATATTTCAACCACGACGGCCTGCTTGGGATTTACCACCAGACGGCGGTGCTCTATGTTTTGGGGTATCACCTGAAGCAGCCGGCTCAACCGTTGCCGAACAACCCGCCCGCCGCGTTCCTCTCATTTCTGCGAGAGTTGAACCGCCGTTACCCAGATGCCGTTGTCGTCCTGGAGGCTGATGCGTACACCAGCCGCCGCACTATTCCTGATTTGCTGGCGATGTCCCACGGAATGCACCTTGACCTTGAGCTTGTGCTCCTGGAGGTTTCGCCCGAAGAGTTGGCGGCACGAGTCGGGGACAACCGGCGGTTGAAATCACATTTGGCACGAGTGCGCCGAAACCGGGTGCTTGCCGTCAAAGAGACTTATCCGGCAATGGTGACGGTGCTTTCCAACTCAACAGTGGAGGAACTGGAGGATAACGCGGTCTCGCTTTTCCACTGGATACTGGACGCCCGTAGCCTTGACGCGGTAGCGCCCTCGGAGCCGGGAACACCGCCTGAAGATTCTGACGAGAATGACGGTGACGACCTGCTTGACAGCGAGAGCGACGAACCGTAAGATGAGCGTGATAGGGGCAGTTTGACGCTCCCCTTGCCCTGACTTCGTTATGTGTGTAGAGAAGCCGGTCTGCCCCCGCAGGTCGGCTTTTCGCGTTGTATGAACAAAATTGCTTGCACCGGGCATCGCCTGTGGTATGCTTTCCCGCAACTTCTTTTGTTTGTGAGGTTGCAAAATTTTTATGACGATGACAGTGGTGAGCGGACTCGTCTATCTTGATATTTTTATTTCCGGGTTGATTTTTACCTCTATCGGGGCGCTGGTTGTTGGGATATGTGCACCGGTGCTGGCACGCTTCCTGAAGCTCCAGGCACTGGCCAGCGAGTGGATGATTTTGCTTTTTATTCTCGCTGTTTTCCTGTGGCCGCTGGCAATATTACCGCTGGTTGCACTCCCTTTCACCGCCCGCAAAGACGTGAGTTTCTCCGATATATTCAATGTCTGAACCCAAAGTACAAACTTCCAAGCCGTCTGTCTCGACAACCTCAGTTGTCCGGAATACCTTCCCCGCTTTGACCCACAAACAACTGGTGGCCCTGATCTGCGAGTACCTGGCGCAGATGGGGGTGATGCACACCGAATCCGATGCCGGTGTTACGTTTGACCGGTCCGGGAACTATAGCCGCCGCCGGGTCTCCACACGCGGGTGGCCGGATATCACGCTCACTGTTCCGATGTTAGGTGCGGCTGATACCACGGGCAAGCGCCGGGTGTTCGGTATTTTCGGGGCAATTGAAGTCAAAGTTGGGCCGGACAAGTTGAGTGACGACCAGCACGCGGTGCTATCCCATATTGAACGGCACGGCGGTCTGGTATGCGTGGCGCGTTCGCTGGACGATGTAATTGATGCGTTTGGCGGGTATTTCCGAAACTATCAGGTATACCTGAAGCAACACGGTGGCCCGGTGCCAGCCGTTCCTTTGAACTCTTTAACCAATGAGGTTGCACGTCATGGCAAAAAAGAAATCAGCCTTACCCACAGTCAGCGCCGAAAATCCGGAAACGGAAACAGCGGAAGCCCCGGATGCGCTGGAACTAACGGAAGACATAGCGGTGGAAACGGAAGCGCCCGAACCGATACAGGCAGTGGAAACGGTGGAGGTATCGCCAGCCCCGGAGCCACCAAAACCGGCAACGGCAAGCGTAAGCGCCGGGCTTCGACCGCCAAAGGCCGCCCTGCCTGAACTGGGGCGGTTCGGGTTATCCTTCGACGGATTGCCATTGTGGATGCAGTACGCCTTTGCCGATTACGGCACCGAAGAGGTCGCTGGTCCGAAGGCGAACGCGAAAATCCTGGAGTATCATCAGCACACAACGCTTGGCGCCAGGAGTGACGAAGTACCATGGTGCGCGGCTTTTGTGTGCGCAATGCTCGAAAAAGCCGGGTTCAAAAGCACCCATAAGGCCAATGCCAAATCCTATTTGACTTTTGGTGAAGAATTGTCCGGCCCGAAAGTCGGGGCAATTGCGGTGCTTAATCGCGGCACCGATCCAGCCAGCGGGCACGTTGGGTTTGTGGTCGGCTTCAACAGCAGCAGCGTTTACCTGCTGGGTGGCAACCAGAGCAATATGGTGCGGGTATCGTCGTTTCAGCGGTGGCGAGTGCTGCAATACCGGTGGCCGGTGGAAAAGCTTCCGGCGCTGGCCATTGACCAGCCGAAAGGTGGGAAGTAATGCCCATCGGAAGTCCAGCCGCCGTTTTGCCGATTGTGAAAGATTTGCACGCCCGTCCGCCTGGATCGGTTCGTGAGGTGCTTGACCTTGGGATTGGGTTTGGCCTGTGGGGGGCGATGCTTCGGAACTGGCTGGACTTCGGGCTGGTGAGTCGGAGGACTTTTCGGTTGACCGGGGTTGAAGCGTTTAGCCAGTACGGCAATCCAAACTGGGGACATTACGACCGGGTATTCAATGTCACGATTCAGCAGTTTTTGGGGGAGCGCAACCCGGCAAAACAGTATGACGTGATATTGCTTCTCGACGTGTTGGAGCACTTTGAGAAAGAGGAAGGCTTCCGGTTGTTGGAGGCGCTGAAAGTACGGCTTTCGCCCGGCGGTGTGCTCTATGTGGCCACGCCATCGGTGTTTTATGTGCAGGGGGCGGAATACGGCAATCAGTATGAGATTCACCGGAGTCTATGGCTGGTTGCGGATTTTGACGCCGTGGGCTTCTCTGTGCTGGATGCGCCACCCGATGACCAGCCACCCGGCTATGGCCACGATTGCTTGACGGTGAAATATGTGCGTTCGCTTTAACTTCGATGAATGGAAAGGCCGGGCCAAAAGTCTGGCGGCGGTGGGGCTGATGCTTTCGGCAGTGTGGCCGGTGGTTGAAGTGGCATTGATGGTGCATCGGTTCCGGGCGGACCAGGCGAGCCTGGCTGAGAAAGCCGTTCGGATTGCGGAGAACCTCGAAACGACCACCGCCAACCTGAAAGAAGCCTCGCTGTATGCCAAAACATCGGCGCAGCACTTCAATGAAGTCTTTGAGATTGAGGCAAACCTGTTGAAGCAGCCGGGCACCCAGGAATCCATTGGGTTGTTTTTCCGCTCGGGTGATGATGCGGCGCGGCTGATGGACAAGTTCAACCGGCTGGTGGACAAAACCACAACTACCGTGGACCATTTCAACAGCAAAACCCATCCATTGATTGACGGCATTCTGATTCGGGTCAAAGACGAAACGCTGGTCAACGTGAATGCGATTCTGGTTCAGGCTGACAAAACGATTGTCGAGTTCAAGGACCGGACGTTGCTCACCATTGACGAGACGAGCGCTACCATTAAAGCGTTGCGGGCGTTGATTGAGTCTGATGACGTGGTGCAGATTCGTCAAAAGCTCCTGGCGATTGCGGCGAACCTGGAGGATGTTTCGGGGTCTGGGAAGCTCACCGCGCAATCTGTTCAACTGGCCACGGCTGAATTTGAGCATCAGTTACCGGCTATCGTGGACCAGCTACGGCGCACGGCCACCAACACGGGCGATATTACCGAACAGGCAAAGATTTTCGTGGCAAGTTTTAATGAGAAGGATACGAAACTCAAAAAGTTCTTGAGGTATTTGTTGCAGGCTGCCATAATCTCAGTGCCCTATTTGCGCGCTTTGAACAAGTAGGACAGACTGTTTCATTAGTACCGACAAACTGCTTTCTCAAGTGATCCGGGATTCGGCGGGAGTCCCGGTTTTTTTTGTGCAGAAAAGAATTGACAAAAATAAAACCGTAGCGTAGATTGACAGTACACACATTGCGCGAAAGCGCCACACACACAGGAGTCCATATGAATACCACAACTGATTTTACTGATTTTGTTGCTGAAACGCCAGTTCTTTCTGAACAACCCCAATCACCTAAGTCCTACTCATTGAACCGTTTCCAAGTTGCATGTGCTCGGGTTTCGGGACTTATCGCAACTGCCATTTCCAACTTGGACGCAGCTTCTCTCAAGAACGATTCGCCTGAAGACATTCAGTTCTGGGTCAACACTCTGTTCCTTTATCGGGGCGTTTGGGATGAACTCAAGCGCATTCAAAAGCGGATGGACGGGTTCACTTTGCCAGCGGACAAGCTGGTGGTTCTCGAATGTATGGGCGATGAGTTTATGGCCGGGTGCAGCGCTACCAGTTCCAGCCCTACCTTTCAGATGAAACTCACTGGTGAACCCATGACCGTCAAGCACATGTACATGTGCTCAATCTTCAGCTACATTTCCGGGAACGTTGATGGTTCCATTTGGGGTGAAGCCGATGTCGAGTAACCCAGACACCCCAAAAAAGCTTTATTTGGTAGAACTTGGCTATCGAGTGTACGCGTGGGCGGTGTCGGAAGACGCTGCCCGTGATGCGGCGGTTGACGCGATTACCGGCCTCGACGTTTCACCCAAAGACGAATACATTGAACTGGCGATGGCTGTTAGTTATGGCGATGAAGGGAATTCCACCGTTGGCGAGCCACCAGCCGACTTGCCGCCAGGAACGACCCTTGAACAGGCAGTGCAGCTTCAGGTGATGGATTTAGCTGAAGAACGACGGTTAGCCGAACTCCGTGAAGAATTTACCCGGCGACAGCGTGGTTTGTTTTGATTTGGTCCTTGATGGGCTGAACCTTGATGCGCTGCATTGCTTCTAATTTTTCTTGGTGGAGAAAAAAAAGACGAATGAGTGACGAGTATCTTTCAACCCTAAAGCTTCACCTGGAAGAAATCCGCACTGAGAATGCCAGATTGCGTGATGAGAACACCCGGCTTTCAGATGAGAACCGAAATTTGCGCAAGATGGTTGATGAGAACGGTTGGGGCGTACTCTTTAACTTTGCGACCCGGAAAGCCCTGTCGTTTTTTGAGGGGGACAAATGAACCATCGTCGCTTCACGATTGCCTTCCTTCTCCTTCTGGTGCTTTGCGCGTATGGCGTCTACTATGCGAGCAAGCACCGGTTGTTTGAGAACTCGCCAGAGAAACCGGCTCAGGGAAAAAGTTATCCCGCTAACTGAAGCTGTGGTAAAATACCGGTAGGTTCGCGGAAGGTATCTTCTTTGGCGGCGTGGTTTACCAGATAGATGTTTGACAATTGAATAGCTTGAGGGAATCCCGGTGGGGTTCGCGGAAAATGAAACGTAAGTCCTTTGCACAACGGATGTTGGAGCAAGGCAGTATCAAGTTACAGTTCACCTCTTGTTGGGGTGAAACAACACATACAGGATAATAATTTCCTTTTACAGGATGTATCAAGTTACAGTTCACCTCTTGTTGGGGTGAAACGGCAGGTATTGGGATTCTATCCGGTGTAGCTCAAAGTATCAAGTTACAGTTCGCCTCTTGTTGAGGTGAAACAGGGTAGAGTTGAACCGTTCGGTTGGCGGCTGGCATCCATCTCGTTGGCTTCTTGGGGCGGCCAAACTTGGCTTAGATTTTTCTGTTCTATTCTCGCTGAACAGAACCTACTGTATCCGATGCTGGGTTGAAGTTTCTTTCTCATTGAACGGAAACGGCACAAAGTTGGGCCTTCGTTGGGCACAAATTACATTTCCATTTGGTTTCTCTTTGGCTGAGAGAAAAATATGAAAATCCAGAACTCCAGATTATAGTTTGTCCCTCAGTTGGACAAAACAGGGGAGATTGATTTGTCCTTTGCCGGGGCAAAGCAGAGTAATCCGATTTGTCCTTTGCCAGGACAAAACAACAGGAGTCTTAAATCATTTCAGTTGCTTTATAGCCTAACATAGTCTATCATTGCCTATTATGAAACTGTCAGACTGGGCAAAGCAACAAGGAATCGCATATATTACAGCTTGGCGCTGGTTTAAAGCCGGGAAGCTACCGGTCCGTGCCTACAAGACCCCATCTGGGTGCGTGATAGTTGAGCCTGAAAAAAAGACGCACGAATTAAATTCCAAGGCGGTGATATATGCACGGGTGTCATCCCACGATAAAAAGGCCGATTTAGACCGACAAGCTGAAAGATGCGCTGCTTTTTGTACCGTCAACGGATGGCAAATTGAGTCCGTGGTCAAAGAGATTGCATCTGGAATGAATGACGCTCGCCCAAAGCTGCACAAGTTGCTTTCGTTACAGCCTTCGCGGGTGGTAGTGGAGCATAAAGACCGATTGACCCGGTTTGGGTTCAGGTACTTCGAGTTATTGCTACCAATGATCGGATGCGAGTTAGTCGTAATCAACCGTGACGCTGAGGCTAAGGATGACTTGATGAAAGACTTAGTGGCGGTAATCACCAGCTTTTGTTGCCGATTATACGGGCTTCGGCGCGGGAAAAGTATTGGGTCAAAAGTAAAAGAGGTCATATGCGACGAGCCTGCAAGGTGACACTGAAATTTGCAACTGAAACCAAACGGCGTAAAATTGCGGCACTCCTGGAAGCATACCGTGCGGCGGTCAATTTCTATATCCGGTCGCTATGGGAGACACCGGGCAAACTGGATAAAGCAACGCTAGGGAGGCTGACGAATACCCGGCTTTCGGAGCGATATAAAAGTCAAGCACTGAAGCAAGCCATTGAGATAGTTAAAGGGGCTCGAAAGTCCGCCGCCGCAATCGGCACGGAGGCAACCTGCCCCGTATTCCAAGGAAGCGCGGTATTGGACGCCAAGTTTATTTCGATTGAGCCTGGAAAAGGGAGCTTTGATCTGGTAATTCGGGTGTCGTGCCTTAAAAAAGGTGAACGGCTTGTAATCCCGACCAAGCGCACTGCCGTGTTGAATCACTGGCAGGGAATGGACGGTGCCCGACTTATTCAAGGATGCGCATTGTCCGAGACTGGGATTGTACTTTGGGTTGAACTTCCGGATACAGACCCAAAGGCCGAAGGTGTCCAGCTTGGGGTTGACATTGGGGTTAATAAATTGCTTTCCGATTCCGATGGTCAGCATTACGGCACGGAGTTCAAAGCCATTCGTGATAAAATCAAACGCCGGAAGCCCGGAAGCCGAAGCCGACAAAGAGCGCACACTGAACGCAAGGTCTTTATCAACCGCGTGGTTAAGTCGCTTCCTTGGGCAACGATGGCTGTAATTGGGGTTGAATCCCTGAAGAACCTTAAGCGCGGAAAATCGAGAAAACGAGGGAAACAGTTTCGTAAAGCAATTGCACCGTGGACATACCGGCACGTACTCACCCGGATTACCGAACTCGCCCAAGTGAACCGTGTTCAGCTTGTTAGCGTTGATCCGGCCAATACGTCCCGAACGTGTCCCCAGTGTGGTACGGTGCATAAGGACAACCGCAAGGGAGAGAAGTTTTTGTGTCGGCATTGTGGTCACACCGCCGATGCCGATACCGTCGGCGCACAAAACATTCTCGCTCGTACCTTGGCGACTTTCGGGAGCATAGAGTCCCCGGAGCTTCAAAGGGATTTGGGTCAGTCGGTGTAATATTCGACTATTCATTTCTCAACTCTATTGGGCTATAGTTTGCTTCTGAGTGGGGCAAATCAATAAGCGAATGTTTCTGAGCCTATTCAATTTATCTCTGGCTGAGATGAACCACGGCGAAATCAAGTGGGCTTAAAATTCACTCCTGGTTGGGATGAATCAATGAGATAGGAGATGTATTTGAACTTGATTCTCTTTTTGTTGAAGAGAAATACAAAGGAAAGTGTTTCCGATGTTTGTCCGTTCCTCGCTGGATCGGAACTTGATGCGCTGTGATTTTCCCCTCGCTGGGGCGAAACTGGAGTTACCCAAACCCTTCAGGCTGGATCGCTCATTGCGTGGGCGAAACAAAAAGTTTGCTCGGATTTTCGTTTTGGTCGTGCAGGCCAGAAACAAAGCACCCGTTCCCCTCCGTTTTGGGTTCATCTGTGAATCGGATGATACTTTCGATTTTTACCGTATGGGTTAAGTCCTGCTCTCGCCGGGCGGGTACATTTTGGGAAGCGGTCACCTTACGCTTTGGCCCTTGCCGGGCTAAAACATATTTCTCTCACATTTGGAGATTCTGGTTTGGTTCTGATTGAATCAAAATAGAAAGGAATAGGACCTGTTTCCGGTTTTGTCTCTGGTTGGCAAAAACCACGATTATCGTCTGCTTTTTATGACTCCCTTCCTTGCCTTCCGTCGTGCCGCTATTGAAACCGTTTCCCACTGCAACCACCGCTGTGTGTATTGCCCGGTGTCAGTTGACCCGTTCCTCAAAGGCGTAATGACAGACGAGGTGTTTCATAAGGTGATGAGTCGTCTTTTTGAGTACCAGCCCTTCTGGGAACGTATTTCGCTCAACCACTACGGCGAACCAACGCTTGACCCTGATCTTGTGCCCCGAATTTTGAACTGCCTTCATCGCGCCGGACAGGTCCTGATCAACACCAATGGCGGTCTGTCGCTGAACTTGCACTTTGCCAGACTCGGAGAAATCCCGGTTGCCATTCGAAGTCAAGTGACTTGGAACGTCAATCTGCCCACGACGAATTATGATCGCTATGGCCAGCTTCACGGCGTACCCGGTACGGTGTTAAATGTCATCCAAAACAATATTGCCCGACTGAGAGCTTTGGGCTACCCGGTAATGATCAACCTGCAACTAAATGAATTCACCGACCGGGCACAGGCAGCGAAGCTCAGGAATGCTTTCGAAGTCCAGGTGAACGTGATCCCAAGCACGTCCCGCGCTGGCTCTATCGGAGTTGGGAAGCAAGTTGGACCCAGTACGCGGCGCCTTGCCGGATGCACATGGAAGCGCCCCTACGAGGTAGTTCACATTGGAATTCACGGCGAAGTGTTTCTGTGCTGCGAAGACTTCAAAAAGTCGGTTCAATTTGGTTCGCTCCTGGAGCATAGCCTGACTGAGTTAATGGAGTCGGATGCGGCTACGCAAGCGTTTGCCAAACTGCACGGGCTACTGGAGCCGGACGCGGGTTTCCCGTGTTTGAAGTGCCAATTTGCTATTCAAAAATAATCCACACATAGGAGAAAAGAAATGGTAGTCATCCCTGAACCGCGTGACCAAAAAGTCATTGACCACGAACTGGCAACCCGAGTGATGGGCTTGACCCTTCAGGTACGTCCCGGTCGAAATACCTACTGGGCAGAGCCGCACAGACCAGAGACGTGCTTTATCCGGGCTGACGACTGGAACCCGTGCGTTGACACGTCGCCTCACTTTCTCCCACAGAACCAATGGGTGCTGGTGATGGAGCGGATGGTTGAACTTGGCTTTATCTTTTCAATCCAGCTTGGTAAAAAGCTTCCTGAAGATTGGGAAACGAAGCGACCGCAGGTGTACGCATCGGATCACTTTCTGGTTAAAATCGAGAGACGGAAACCGCGTGGCGATTCAATCGTGGTGTGCCGTTCATCGCTGGCTCAAGCCATATGTGCGGCGGCACTGGCGGCGTTCGATTATTTTAAATTGGACAAAAGATAACAGGAGAAAGTATATGGGAAACAGAGAGGTTCCATCATCATTGGGTGGCTATGGTAGAACTAAAACCGAAGCAATAGCCAGTCTAAAACGATGTATCCAGCAATGGAAAGATCTATGTAATGGACTAACTGAGAGTGGTCCGATTCGTACATTTTCAGCCACAAACGACGGGGTTACTATCTGGGGTGCTGAGCAAGATCTAGTTAACTTATCGAAACACAGGGCAAGCAATGGCGATTCGACGCGATAAAGACGGCAACATTATTTACCGCCCATCAGTGGCTCTGGTAATTGCCACTCAGGTTCTGGGTTACATCACCCAAGTGCAAGCGGATCCGGAAGTTGAAATAGACGTGAATCAACTCGAATGGATTATCTCTGACGTTCTGACTGAACCAGACTGCAAATGGTATTCAGCCAAGCAACGGGTTGCTCTTCAGAAACGCCAGAAGCTGATTTCTCAACGTCAGACTCCAAAAGTAAAAGCTGAACTGGACAGGCTTGAAAGGATCATTGGGCGCATCCCGTCTGGCCACAGCCGGACTGAGATTGAAGCCAGTGATATTATCCAGCGGGCGGCGGCACGGTTGCGAGCCGAGAAAGAGAACCCCAATGCCAAACAATCAAGTTGATCCCAACATTCTGTCGGCACTCACGGAATATAACCGGCAGTACAGGCTAAAGCTCAAGATCAAGTTCAGCCACCGCGAATACATCAACAAGGCTGAATGGCTAAGAAAACTTGAGCACCAGGAGTTTCGCCTTGCCGGAATGGAAATCCTTCTTCAAGCAATGTCCTTTACCGAAAGCGATATTGCTCAAATTCAGGATGCAGCAGAGACAGGCTATTGGCGTGAAGTTTCCGGAGATACCCAACCCGAACCGGATACCTTTGGCGGCCCGGTTGAGGAGCTTCGTGACCGTATCCTCTCAAAGAAGAAGTAATCAAACTATGAAAGCAATTCAGTACGTTGACGAATCTTCAGCTTTCACTATCGAGGACTACCACCGGGCGCGAGTTCTGATTGGGCAATCCAAACCAGTGTCCGGTGTTGCTTGCTTTGAAATTCCTGGCGAGTGGCTTTCCAAAGCGCTCGTTGAATACAACCATCATACTCAACAGACACAGGAGAAAGAAGATGGGCAGAGAAGTAAAACGCGTTGCACTTGATTTCGAGTGGCCACTCAATAAAGTCTGGGAAGGATTCATTAACCCCCATTATACCGCCACGAAATGTACCACCTGCGGGGGGAGCGGCTTCTCAGCCGAGTACCACGCCCTTGAAGATAAATGGTATGGACGTGTACCGTTTGTTCCTGAAGAAAACGGAAGCACGCCTTACCAGCCAGAGAACCCGATTGTCTGGCGACGAGCCGAGCGGAACGTAAACTCATCACTGGGCTTTTATGTTCGCCGGACGGAATCAGTTCGTAACGCTATTCATTGGGAAGCACAACGGCTGTGTGATTTATTCAATAGCCAGATGTATCACCATCTCAGTCAGGCAGATGTTGATGTACTCATCGAAAAGAACCGCCTCTGGGATTTTACCCGCGTACCGCGTACCGAAGAGCAGAAGCGGGCACACGCTGAGTACCGGGAAAACGGCGGTGGCTACTGGATGCCGGAACCAAACGGCTACCACCCCACGGCACAGGAAGTCAACGACTGGTCAATCAGCAACCTGATGGGCCACGACTCACAAAATGCGTACCTGGTGATCAAGGCCAGATGCGAGCGGGACGGTGTACCGTATCTGTGCCAGACGTGCAACGGGGAATGTCAGTTTTGGCCATCGCCTGAAGCCGAAAAGCTCTACGACGAATGGGAAAAAGTCGAGCCGCCCGCCGGGGAAGGATGGCAAATGTGGGAAACGACATCGGAAGGGTCACCGATCAGCCCGGTATTTCAGTCACCCGAAGGGCTGGCCAGGTGGCTTACCAAAACAGAGGCTTCAGCCGGTGGCTCCCAGACAGCCACCTATGGACAATGGCTGGCAATGATCAATCAAGGTTGGGCGCCAAGTATGGTCGTTGATGCCGATGGAGTAAAATCCGGGGTTCAGGCAGTTGCCGAGATTCATCGTTCCTAACTGTCTTAATGTGTGGTAAAGTATCAGGAACAAAACACATAACAAAGGAGTCACCTATGCAAAAACTCTATGAGAACTGCGTGATTGCGGTTTCCATTGAACGGAACACCTATGTTGTCCGAGTGCCGAAAGAACTTGAGTCGGTATTTAGCGTTAGCGACCAGCTTGACGATTTCTGGGAAGAATGCTTTGCCGACACCCATAGCCTTCAGCCGGGTGTGTACCTTTGCTCGATTATGCGTGAGGGAAGCGGTGACGACGACGAAAACGCTACCATCTTTGTGGGTGAAATTGTTGCGGCCAACCTCTTTTCAAACGCGGCACTTCAGTTGATGGCCACGGCCAATATGGATGCGGCACGCAAGCAGACAGGTGGCCAACAATGAAAAACCTTTCCTGCCCCCTCGTCATCTTTGACCTTGAAACCACCGGCGTTGAAACACATAGCGCCCGCATCGTCGAAATAGCCGCCGTGAAGATTGGTACGGATGGAAGCGTTCTGAAGAAATTTGAGACGCTCGTCAATCCAGGACAGGACATCCCGTTCAAGGCTACGTCCATTCACGGCATCAGCAACGAAATGGTCAAATCCAGCCCGCGCTTCTTTGAGATCGTCAAGCAGGTTTCATCGTTGATGGATGGCTGTGATGTCGGCGGTTTCAATATCATCAGCTACGATTGGCCATTGCTCACGGCTGAAGTTGCCCGGAGCGGTCAACCCTTCCCTATCCCGAATATTGGCTGTCTGGTGGATGCCATCCCGATTTTTCGCACCCACAAGCTGAAAGCACCCCACACGTTGGATGCGGCGTGGAACTATTATTGCCCGGAGAAGGTGCGCCCCACGGCCCATCGTGCAATGGGTGATGTGCGGGCAACCTATGCCGTACTGCGGGCACAGCAACAGGCCGATGACTGGGAGTCGTGGGAACAGTACATGGGAAAAATCCGTGGACTGTACGCTGACAGTGAGTGCCGCATCCTGAAAGAAGACCTGACGGTGGCGTTTGGGAAGTGGGCCGGAATGCCGCTGGCTCGCCTGAAGCAAGTTAGCCCACAAACTTTTAACTGGTTTTGGAGTACGTTCCCGGAGTGTGATCAGCATTTATTTGGAGGGATTTTATGAACATCCGTAAAATTCCCAAGTGGCAAATACTTGATAAGCTCCAGAATCACCCACGCCTTCAATGGTGGGAAATGACTGAATACCTGGAGTTGATCCCGGATATTGCCCTTGAATGGTACGACACTGAAATTAAGCGTCTTTCAAATCAGACGGGAGAGTACGATATTGCCTCATCTTTGAGACGCCTTTCGTCGTTCAGGGATAAACGCAATAAGCTAGCCGAGAGGCTCAAGCGATGGCGAGAATATGGGGTTGATTTCATCTTTAAACCCTCAGAAGTGCTTCATCTTTATGTTGATACTCTCTCTCCCGACTCCTCTCGATATGGCTCATATGTATTAGATTTGGACAAAAACGAGTATCAGTTTGACGAAATTCGGTTTGACGAAATGGAGATCCTTCTGAATAAAGACGGACAAAGAACTTTTATTCTTCGCAAGGTAATTGACTACTCGGACTTTATGCAGTACCTCGTGTGTGTGACATGGGAAGGTCAAGACCCGTGCGACTTCAAGCAGAAAATCCCCGTTATCCCAGTTCAATCTTGACGAAACCATCCGAACGGGTAAACTCTTCAGCAAAGGAGTTTTGCCCGTGACACCTGACACCGACCTGATTGAATTGCCCGGATATTTTACCCGCCACACCGCCGCCCGATTCTTTGGGACCAGCCGTGATGATTTTCAATCTGCCATTGACCGTGGAATGCCATTTACCCTTCGACGCGGCAACCGGCTTGAAGTGGAGCGAGACGTGTTTCTGAAGTGGCTCAACATCGAAAAGTCTTTTGACCTCCAGTTTTCCGTACCGGGCGATACGTTCCACCGCCAGCTTGGCCATTTCTCTAAAGAGAAAATCCGGCAAGAACGCGGGGCGTGGTCGCCGTGCCGGGACGTATGGGAAGCGTACCTGATGTGGTGCCGGGCACATCGGCGAATGATCGGAATGCACTGGCTTGAATTTGTCGAGTTGCTTTCCGGCCTACACGAGGTTCAGTCGTTACCTTGTGCCCGTCAAATCTCCGTCATCATAGATGCCTGTGTGCCGGAATTCCGATATACAGGTGACCCTGATGGATTGCGATGCGTGCCGGACGTTGCCAAAGAATGCGGCGTTACACGGCAGGTGATCCATCTGGCGATTGCGCAGAGACTGATTGAACCGGACCTGACGATTCAGCGAGTGCAGTTCTTCTACGAAGAGAACGCGGCGGGCGTAGCCCAGCTTCTCCAGGAACAATACCCGAACCGGGTTCAACCCCAAAGTCCCGAACAGAACCGGGCAACCTCAGCGGTGGCAATGCGACGCGCCGGGCTTTCAAATGAGGTCATCTGTCGGCAACTGGGGTTCCGAAGTAAGGCCCAAATTGACCGGGCGGTGACCAGTGTTACCCAGTCCTGACACCCAAAATACACATAGGAGTAAAAATGAATCACCCCTTGACATTGAAATGGTTTCTCGCCTTCGGGCACTATGAGTTACGCTGGCTCAAAGAAGTCCAGCTTGCCACGAATGAACAGCTTGAACTGTGCCGCAAGAATCGGTTGTACCAGATTGGGCACTTCCTTCAGCACACCAAAACCCAGACCGGCAAAATGATGGAGCGGGTGCTTGGACACCTGGAGCACGCTATCCGGCTGGTGACCGACCGACCGGGGATGCTCTTTCAGCCAATGCGTGGCATTGCTGGCGTAGCGTTGCTTGAGTTCTTCTTACGGATCAAGTTGAACCTGCTTGGGGCGCGCCCTCAAATCAATACCAAGGGCTGGATTCTTGGACCGCCGGAACGCGATGGCATTTATTGGATGGTGCTCCGAACGCTGGATAAGGAAGATGAAAGACTCTCGCTGGTGATAGTTGAACACAAAACCAACAGCGTGATCATTTCCAACCAGCGTAACCTGTACCTGAATTCCGATATAATTCAAAGTGCCCGGTTTTGGCGGGTTGAATCCATCTGACTGAGTGACATCCCGTTGATTTTCGGGTAAAATCCCGGCATATCCATAAACTAACACTTCCTGTTTCCCGGACACCTGTGGCGTTCGGGATTTTTTTTGCCTCAGTGAAAGCTGGAAAAAACATCCGAAACTTTGGGCCTGTTTTTGCTATCTTACACTAGAACTATGAACATTCTGCGCGTAAAGCAAGGTACGCAAGCCACCGAGGAGACAGTGGATAGCTTGAAGATTTGAAGGCTTGAAGGCTTGAAGGCTTGAAGGCTTGAAGGGTTTGGCCACCCGCACATCAAATACAGAATGGACGTTTCTTTATGGGTGCAAATATGAGTGCAAACCTGAACAACAATGGCAAAGACGAAAGGGACCGGGGACACCACCTGGTTGACGATATTTCACCGCATCCGTATAGCGTGCTGCTGGTGCATCCCGGCTACGACGAGGCCCGCTTTTTTCAGGGGTTCTTTCAATCGAACGGCGTGGAATGTACGATACAGGACCGATATGACGAGACTCGGATTTTGAATTATACGAGCCACGTTGATGCGATTCTGATTGACGCCACGGCGCTTCTGATGAACCACGATCAGATCATCCGCAAAGTGGGGGAGGTTTTGTATTCCTCTCCAGTAATCATTTTAACCACCGAACGCCACGACGAGTTGAACCAGCTTGTCTTGAGTTTGGGGATTGACGGTATTTTCTTCAAGGACCGGGACCGCAAACCGCTGCACGCCTTCTTGAGTCAGGTGCGCGTGGCCTGCGAGCGTGGGCGACGGTTGAAGCGGTTCTCGGAGATGGCACGCCGGGTTACCGACCAGGTAAATGACCTGGAGCAACTCGGCTTTTCGTATCAGTCACATCAGTCGCCGGCTGTGCCACGTGGTATCAGTGGTCCGCTTCCGGCGCCGCCACAACTTCCCGCACTGGTCAGTGATGCCCAACAGGGCAACCTGTCAATGATGATGGATATTTTCAAGGAGAGCCGGGCAAACAGCGCGGAACTCCGGATCTTCCAGAGTCAGCAGGAAGTAGTGATTGGACGCTTTAACGAAAAAATCGCGGCCTTGGAGGACCGCGTGAACGGAATGCACCGCCAGTTGTACGAGGGCACCGATGCGCTCTCCAGTCGGCTTCAGCTTTTAGAGCACCAGGAGCGAACCCGGCAGGAAGGCGAAAAGGTGAGCAAGTGGCGGGAAACCAAGATCATCGGCATCATTATTGGTGGCGTGCTGGCATTGCTGGCAACCGCCGCCAAGCTTATTGGAAACTGGTTCTTTACCGGCGGTGCTGGGCATTAACCAATGCAGGAATACACATCACTGTTTCAGTAGAGAACTCATCGTCAAGTCCCGTGCGTGAGTCGGCCCTTTGCGGTCGTCTCCGGACGGGCAAACGACATCACAAAAGATTCCAAAGGACTGGAAATTGGTTGCCTCGGTTTCAGCCTCTTGTTGGGTGCGAGCGAGATAAATCACTTTCTGGTCCGCTGCATTCTTCACCCGATAATGGTTAATGAGTAAATTGGTACGCCACAGGTTTGCCGTTTTGAACCGATCATTGAACGTGTTGATGATCAATTTGTATTCGGCTGGTAGAAGCGCGGTTTGTTTGGCCTGCACCATCGTGGTGCCCATTCGGCAGAACTCAATCAGGCTTTCCGTGTTGATGAGTTGCCCAAAGCGTTGGATAGCGTTGGGCGGTAACCCAAAGGTGAGGAAATTGTTCCACGCCGCTTCCGACAGGCTGGCAAACTCAGCGCCAAGTGCCCGTTCAAGGGCATCATAGAAGGGCGAACTGTCAGGGTTGGGAGCTTGAAGGGTGCTGAAGTCAAAGGGGGATGATTGAATATTTGGTGGTTGCGGGACTGAGGAGCTTTTAAATTTGGGACGACGGCTCATCTGAAATCTTCTCTCTTTCGTGCTAACTTCTGGATATGGTACAGTTAGATTATGGCTGAAATTATTTTCTCCGACAAGCCGTTTCTCTTGCCGAAACAAACTGGACCCGCCGGGTACACCGGTGAACTCTCGGATGGGATTGCTCGTCTTCCTGGAGAGCCGGAAACGTGGTATCGGCGTTATACCGTGTACCGACTGCTGGGACCGGCGCGCACGCTCAACAATGCCTTCTACAAGGAATGCGGCATCATTGCCATAGATGAAGTGACCGCACCGCGAATGCCTCAAGAGTGGAAGACAGCGGCCAAAGTGTTTCGATGGAAAGAGCGCGTTGACCTCTATGACGGTGAGCGTATCCGGGAACTCCTGGAGAACGAACGCCAGGAGCGTGACGAGTTTCGAGCGTTCAGCAAGGAACTGCTGTGGGAGGCGCTGAAGAAAGTCAAGTCTACGTTCAAGAAGCTGAATGAAGAAGGCGCTGAAGAGTTGTCGTGGCATTCGGCGGTAATGGCAACTTCAACCCTGATGCCGTTGATGGAACGGATTATGAGTACTAGCGCGGCACCGGAGTTACCGGGCGCAAAGAAAGGCAAACCGCTGGCGGTCAAAATGTACCTTCCGGCTTCGGATGGTTCAGCCATTTCACCGCGCAACTGGCTGGACGAACTGCCTGAAGATGATGATGCGCTGGTGATGGCGGAAGCCGATTCACCGTCAACTGAGATAGACATCGTGGAGAACGCATAGTGTACGGAATCAACTCTGAGTTCCCGATTGCCAGCACCTTTCAGCCCAAGCCGTGGCAAGTTCCGGTGTGGAACTGCAAAGACCCGGTGATGTTGCTCACAGGCTCGGCTGGTGGCGGGAAGTCCGTGATTGCCTCTGAGAAGCTCCACGGTCTGGCAATGGCCTATCCTGGCGTTTCGTGTCTGATTGTGCGCCGGGTGCAGGCATCAATGAAAAACACCGTGCTCACCCCACTGGAGCGCCGGGTGATGGGAGAAGGTCACGGCATTGAACACGAAAAAGGCGCAAAGCGGTACATGTACCCGAACGGGTCAGCCGTCTTCTACCTTGGCGTCAAAGATGACGAGAGCCTTGAACGCTTAAAGGGTATCGGACTTGAAGGCGGAATTGAATTTCTGTGGATTGAAGAAGCAAATGAACTGCGCACCCGTGATGCCTTTTCCGCATTGCTTGCCCGAATGCGCGGGATTTTCGCCCCGTGGACGCAGGTGATTCTGACGTGTAATCCGGACTCCGATCAGCACTGGATTTATCAGGACCTGATCCTGGGGAAGCGGGCAACGGTCTTTTACTCATCCATTGACGACAACGATTCATCACCTGAAATCTACCGCCGCAACCTGAGCGAAATGACCGGGATTCAGGCCGAACGGATGCGTGAGGGGAAGTGGGTTCACGTCACCGGTGGAATTTATCCGGAATACAAGGTTGATATCCACGTTGTCCCGAATGCGCTGATGGGTGATCCGCGCTCACGCATCAACCACACCTGGAAAGTGGAGGCTGGGGTTGACTGGGGATTTGCGCACGCGGGGGTGATTAGCGTATGGGCATTCGACGACCACGACCGGGGCTTTCTGATTCACGAAACGGTGCGGCGACAACAGACGATTGATTTTTGGGTGAAAGAAGCGATGTACCTTCAGCGACGGTTTCGGATTCGAATCTTCTATTGCGATCCCAGCAAGCCGGAACATATCCAAAAATTCAAGGAAGCGGGTCTGAATGCGGTCAAGGCAAAGAATTCGTTTTATGCCGGGCGTGACGAGGTGAAGCGACGGTTGAAGATTGGTGAGGATGGATTGCCCGCGTTTTTCATTTGCGCCGGAGCGACGGACAAGGATGAGGGAATGGTGACGGATAAGAAGCCGTGCGGACTGGGAGAGGAAATTACGGGCTACAAGTATGCTGAACCGAAATTCGGTGACCCAAATGAAGAGCCATTAAAAAGGTGGGATGACTCGTGCGATGCAGCGCGGTATGCCCTATATTCGCATTCGCTGAAGCCGTCACGGGATACGTTTCGGGCTTCGGATGCGGGTATCATCGTAGATCCGGTTGCGGAGTTGCGGCGGCTGCCCCAGACAATGCAGGGACAGAGGCTGATTCAAAAGCAGTTTTGAGAAAAGAAAAAGCCCAGCGGTGAGGCCGGGCTTCGGAGCGTAAATTGCCTTTAGATTAGGGGATCATTTAAATCATCAATGGGGTCTGTCCCAAATAAAGGCAACTGATTATTTATTTTTTGATTAACCATCCTGTTTAAGTTACGAATAGAAGCATTATAGTAACTTGGCTTCAACTCGACTCCTATGTATTTTCTGTCGTGTTTCAATGCAATATAACCAGTAGACCCAATCCCATTAAATGGGTCTAGTACAATATCTCCTGGGTTAGACCACAACCTGATACATCTTTCGATTGTCCCAAGCTGGAGCGGGCAAATATGACGCTCATCCTTTTCATCTCGCCCTTCTGCTACATCAAGAGTATCAGTTTCGTTGATATTATACCAGACAGGTCGCGCCCACTGTATCCACTCTTCATTTGTCACATCTGGTTGAATTGGAACTGGGTTATCCCCCGGTTTACGAAAAACTAAGATGTAATCGGCTAACCCTTGTCTTGACCAGCTAGAGTCTTTATGAAGCTGAACAAACATTAACCCTTTTGCCTTAGTGCGAATAGCTTGGACCTGCGGGCATTTATCAATAGTGACTTCACCATGGTAAATCCATTCTTCTCGCTCAAAAGCTCGAACCACTTCGCCCCTAAAATCTTTAAGTCCAATATACCCGTCTTTAGCTTTTTGAGCGGCAATTTGCTGGACATGAATGCATGCCAACCTTCCTGGAATAGTGATTCTCAGTAACTCTTTGACGATAAAGCTAAAATGGTTAAAAAACTCAGGCCACCCGGCAGAATTACCTAAATCACGAGGAGTGTCATTATATGTATACAGACTGGCAAAAGGGATAGATGTAACCGTTAAATGGATGGAATTCTCCATGAATGCTTTTAAAACATCACACGAATCCCCATTATAAACTGAAAAATCTTCATTTACTAACTGTTGAATAACTTTCATATTTCCTCATGAATTTAGGTAGAATCACATCATTGTTAGCAACGTATGTATTTGTTCTTGAGAACTGATTTAATTCTTCTAGTTCATAATTACGAATACAATCAATGAGCTTGGAACGCATATTGTCGGCTTCACGTTCCTTGGTTAAGACATTCTGGAATATGGCGTCCTCTGGCTCGGTAATAACTACCCTGACATCTACAGGTCTGTTTTGCCCAAATCTGTAGCATCTGCGAATAGCCTGATAGAATGATTCATATGAATCATTTACGCCACAAAATACCATGCTGTTACACGACTGGAAATTCATCCCAAACCCAGCAATTGATACTTTTGAAATCAGAACTCTAATTTTGCCATTTTGAAATGACTCAAATGTATCTGCCTTAAATTCCGGGCTGTCACTGCCTTGAACGTTGACACTTCCGGGAATCAATTTATGCAGCGCATCGGTTTCAGGGTTCAACCCCCCCCATACTATCCACTGGTCATCCGTAGAATTAACGATTTCTGCTGTTTTAGCAACCTTATCATTGACCGTATTTTTTCTTATTTTTATCCTATCAGTCAACCCTCTGATTTTATCAGCAAATAATGCGCCATCAGGTTTCCATTGACTGTCAATAAAAACAGGGGTTACTGACAATGGGGGCAATATATACCCGTCATCGGCGTAGCCTAAATCCGATGGCCGCCTCATCGTTATCCCCCATGACGCTAACCATTTATAGAATGGTTCTTCAGCATGTTTCTTTAGTCGCCAATCTTGCGATGAATTAGAGTCATGCACGAAAAAAGTAGCCAGCATTTCTGATTGCTTCATTACTCCTAAGAATTCAGCATGAAACCCAATTTCTGCAATATCATTTGGAGCAGGGGTTGCGGTGAAGCAATATCTAAACCTAGTATTTGACCATTGGTCTGTAAGTCGCTTGCGGAATTTACCGTCTTGCGACTTTAAGATAGATGACTCGTCAAGCATCACAATGTCAAAATCAGCAGGGTTAAATTTATGAGAGTGTTCATAGTTAGTGATAGTCATTGCCCCCTTGGACAGCCCATCCTTGCTATAAACAACATCTACCCCAATGGATAAAGCTTCTTTAATTGTCTGTTTCGTGATGGATAACGGAGCAACAATTAAAGCTTTCCCACCCGTATCAGCGATAATGATCCTGGCAAGATCAACGGAAATCCTAGATTTCCCGAGTCCTGTATCGAGAAAAATGGCGCATCTTCCTTTTGACGCAGCCCATTGAGTTACATCACATTGAAAATCGAAGAGTGAATGGTGGCAAGGAATAGGATTAGTCACTCCGGTAGGAATGTGCAACTTTTCCTTAGTGGAGATAAATTCTAAGTAATTCATTTGATCCCTTTATTGAATGAATATAAATATAAATAGAGTATATCTATCTTCATCCTATTTTCGGCGTAAGTACCCATTGATGAAAGGCTTGGAAAAGTGATTTCAGATAGAGCAATGAATATCAGAACGGCTCATCGTCATCATAATCCTCCTCATTATCCTCATCATCACTCGCTTTCGGATCATAGTCGGCTTCTTCGATGATCTGCTCAACTTCGATCTGAAACAGACCTTGAGCGGTAATTGCCTTTTGAACTTGAACCCTTGCCTCTGCGACCTCATACGGCGCTGCATTATTCATCAGACTAATTCGGATATGGGTTAGCAGGCTACTGCTGAAACAAAAATGTCCATTCTGGTCAATATAAACGTCCATTCCATAACCCCAATCCGAGTCTACATATTGTGAGTTCAGCCGAATACGATGGTCCAGCGTCAGCCGGTCACACACCGATTTGCCGAGAACAATGATTCTGTCCCTGCCATTTTTGGTGAGAATGAACCCTTTGTTTGCGTTCTCTGGAGCATCAAGCCCGAGCGCCTTTAGGGAAATTTTGTCCATGGTGTTGGGGGTAGCCCAGATTTTCTGACCACTGCCCTGAATGTTCATCAGGTGCTCGAAGGTGGCTGTGAGGGTAACTGTTCCATCGTTGTTAAACTGTGTGTTCATACTGACTCCTTTGGGTTGTGTGTGTTTCTTTCTGACACCGTGAATATATACTCACGGGTTTATGGTGTCAACAGTTTCTTCTCGGGTTTCTCCGGTTTCGGAAGAAATTTTCCGACAGTATCCCGATGGTGAATAAACTTCCGCACCGGCTTGTATCCACGTCCGGATAGTAGCCACTGAGTGACCGTCATCCCGTGGTCAGCGGCGTCCTGTTTGATTTGTCTCTGGGTCTCAGGCGAGACCGTAAGTAAAATTTTTGGGTTCATATATTGTCCTCCTTCGCTGAATATATATCACGGTAACACGGATGACAAGCTCTGTGCTGGAATTTTCCCCGCAGAGTGGTACAATCCCTCATCTTTTGAATTGGGGGTGCAGGATATGGCTGATTATTATTCAACGTTGGAAGCGTCGCGACAGTACAATGTGCCAGCGGACGTGATCTGGAAAGCGTGTAACTCAGGTGAGCTTGAGTCAACGCCGGGTGGGGGTGACTTTTTGGTAGCGACCGCTGACCTGGAAACGTTCCTGGAGGGCGTGGGGCTGTACGTGATTCCTGAAGAAGAGCCGTGAGGTTTGGATGATTCGGATGATTCGGATGATTCGGGTGGAAGCTTGATCAATTCAGCCAATCTGGTTTCAGCCATTGCCACCAGGTTGGCTTCCTTGGTCCGCCCGGCCTCGTGCAGTTCTTTTACCGTGGCATTCGGGCAACCGATTCGCTTCAGGTATCCGTCAACCATTGCGTTTAGTTCCGGAACGGACTGGCATCTCAGGATGCTCCCAAGTGTCAATCGGGGTGGTTCGGATTGAATAACTTTGGGCTGAAACAGTCGGGTAAAGGGCAAGGCGTTTGAAGTATTTGAAGGGGTTACAGGTTTCAATGTGAGTCTCATTTTTCGCAGTATCAATTATGGGCAGGTGCGCTCAGTCAAAAAAGGTCAAACGAATGTGTTGACGTTTTGGGCTGTGGACGCCGCCTCTGCCGTGGTGGATTTAACCGGCTATACGCTGGCATTTCAAATCAAAGATCCAACATCACAGGCCGTGCTGGTCACCAAAGACAATGGCGGAACGGGTGGTGTTGACATCGTGGACGACGAAACCGGACAGGTGGACGTGACACTTTCGGTTGCGGATGCGGCGCTTTTGACTTCGGAACTGGTGGTGTTCAACTTTCAGTTCACCGATCCAGACGAGGTGGTAACGACGGCTTATTCCGGAAGTCTGCGTGTTTTTGAAGGAGCGGTTGCCGATGAATAAACCGAGACCGTGGCTCATTTACGCTCCAGGCCGAACGTGGGGGCACGTAAACCGCGCCGTGGCATTGGCACGCAACGTATGCAGCACCCGCCCGGTGGTTATCTTCTCCGATTCCTATGCGGTTGATTATGCTCATTCTACCGGATATTCGGCCTTTCCTTCCAGCCCGGCGCACTGGTCCGGATTCAATCTGACGAATAAAATTTACCTGTGTCAGATCGCACACGTTCCGGTGACGACACGCGGGCGGCTGGTGAATCAGGCCATTGCCTGGCTCAATCCTGAAGTTCTGTGCGTGGATTCGTTTCCACGCGGCATTGACCGGGAACTGGATTTACCGTCAGGCCGAAATTTACTGCGTGTTTTTTACCAACCGGCTGGATACCGTCCTGATCGTTTCACCGGGTGGGTGGATTTTGTCCGCAAGACATACCCGCTGGTGATTGTTCCTGGCGGCGAGGGGCAAACCGCGTTTGATGAATTGCCTCAAACCGTGGTCACCCCACCGTGGATCAATGCCACGCCGAATTCGATTTGGTCGCGTGAGGGTGCCCGATGGAAACTCGGGATTCCTGAAGACCAAAAAGCAGTGCTGGTTGTGGCCAACGGTGCGCTTCACGAGCACTGGCACGCTGACGCAGCCGCCGCGTTTCTCCAGACAGAGCACCCTGAATGGAACGTGAAACTTTGCTTGAGCAATCAATCACAAAGCGTTCGGTACGCTGACCATTTTGCCCACTGGCCAGTGGTAGAATGGATGCCGGGATTTGACTGCATCGTGGGACAGGCCGGGTACAATTTGCTGACAGAGTGCGTGGCAATCGGTGCGCCGTTGGTGGCCCGTCCGGTGAATCGAACCAATGAGGACCAGCGTGCCCGGCTTCTGGCTGAACAGGCACAGGGCCACCGGGTTTCAGCCTTTGGAACACCTGTGGAACTGTTGAAGCAAGTCGAAGCTGAAGTGGCCGTCCCGTGGCGTCCATTGTCGTTTTGGAACGGGGCAGAACTTGCGGCCCGCACAATCCTCAATACCCTGGAAACCCTTAATAGAAAATGAGACAGAATCAAATGCGCATCCTTGCCCTCTTGAAGAAATTCCCTCATCCACAAAAACGATACAACTGGCTGGCCGGGGCTGAGATTTACCTGCTGCGAATTCTTCAGGCACTCCAGGCTGATGGCCACCGGGTTGAAGTGTACGTCCACGATGGTCGCCCGCCCGCCGTGGTTGAAGGCATCCCGACTTTCGGGAAACGGGTTCCTGGCAATACCGTCAGGAATGCGGACTTGCTATTGACCCAGGCGCATTACGAGTGCACCCAATGGGCAATGGAACTGGCTGCTGAGTTTCACAAACCGTTGGTGCATTGTATCCACGCGGAGTTCTCGATTGAGGATTTCAAAATTGACCGAATGGCGGCCCTGTTTGTGTTCAACTCGCAATGGGTAGAGCGCGCCAGCCGTGGTCGTCGGCAAGCGTTAATTCCGTGGACGGTGTGCCGCCCGCCCGTTCCCCGTGAAGCCTATCGGACCTCGACACCACTGACAGGCCGGACGCACATTGGCTTTGTCAATCCCAACCCAATCAAAGGTGGTGACATCCTGTATCATACGGCACAGGCAATGCCGGAATTCCCTTTCCTGGTGATGACCGGCGCGTATGGCGAGCAGGAACGCCAGTTGAGCCAACTTCCAAACGTTGAAATTCTGTTGCCATCCGCGAATATGAAAGAGGACTTTTACGCTCGCATCCGGGTGCTCTTTATGCCATCCAAAGTGGAAACGTGGGGGATGGTCGCCACGGAAGCTTTGATGTCCGGCATCCCCGTGGTAGCCACCGGAACGGAAGGACTCCGCGAAAATTTGGGCTATGCCGGGTACTTTGTTGAGCCGGCCCGGCGCGAGAACCTGAACTACTGGATCCAGCCATTGACTGAACTGATGTGCTCCGATGAATACTGGGCACTCTGGAATGAAAAAGCGTGGGTGCGCGGGCTTGAACTCAATCCTGATTTCGACCTGAAGAATTTGATTGCGCAATTGCATCATATCACTGAGAATTGGACTTAATTTTTCTTTCCCAATGGTTTCTACGACTTTCACGATTCCCACGAAATAAAGGCGGTACAGGTATGGGGCTTATTTCCGATCTCTCCAACTGGTTTAGCTGGTCATCCACGTTCAACAGCGCCCGTGACCTGTTGGAATCGCTCCCGGATCCGGAGATCCCGGATACTAAAGCGCGTGGCGCCAGCCAGAATGATGTATTCGGTGAGCCCCAATATTCGGAGTGGAATCCGGAATATGCGTGGCCGAACAACATTCGGCTCTACGATGAGATGCGCAACGACCCGATCATTGCCGAGATTTTGCGCATCATCACGATGCCGATTCTCGGAGCGGAACGCAAGATCGTACCGGCTGACTCCAGTAAAGAGGCGACGATTGCCGCCGCTCGACTCCAGGAAAATATTGAAATGATGGAGTGGCAGGGGAGTACCGGCATCTGGCACATCCAGAAGTTCAGTGACGTAATCAACAATGCCTTGCTCTCATTGGTCTACGGCTTCGCGATGGACGAGGTAGTCTTTCGGTTCCGTGGGCCACGAGTCCTCATTGCCAAAATTGCGCCGCGAATGCCGCACAGCATCAATCGGTTCATTGTCAATCCCGAAGATACATCCGACCTGATTGCCGTGGAACAAGTCAACAACAACGACCCGTCAGCGCAGGTGTATAATCTGATTCCATCCTGGAAAATCACTGAGTATATTTTTCAGGCTGAGGGAGATTCCTTTGTTGGTAAAAGCCTGCTGCGGTCAATGGTTCGACCGTACTATTATGCCACTCGGATTGAACAGGCGCAGGCCGTGGGACTTGAGCATTCGATTATGGGGGTGCCGGTTATCTACTCCGAAGACCGTGAAGCCTCAATGACTGAAGCCGAACTGCAAGCTGCCAAAGCAGCGGTGGGAAGCATTCGAGTTGGCGAACGATTAGGGCTGGTGCTTCCACCGGGCTTTCAGTTTGAATTCGGCACCACGCAGGTTCAGGATGTCACGTCTATGCTCAGGTACTATGACTGGAAGATTGCGTCAGCCGCCGTGCAGCAAATCGCGATGATTGGCGCATCCGGCGGGGGAAGTTACTCGCTGGCTGAAACCCAGGACAGCGTGTCTCAGCGGTTCGTGCAGTCAGTTGCCACCGATACTGCCCAAAGCTTCAACAACGGTTGGATTGCGCTTCATCACTATTACAACTATGGAACGACCCGCACCGCTCCCAAATTTCAATTTGGGGATTTGATTGTTCCCACGATGGATGAAATCATCCAACAACTGGCCACCGCCATTGACAAGCACCTGTTGACGTGGCAGGCATCGGATGAAGTTGATCTCCGCAACAAAATGCAGATTGGGCCGCTTCGTGACGCGGAAGGTAAAATCATTACCTGAAGAATTGTATATCAAGATTCAGTCATTACAAAGAAAATAGCGTTTTTCATATCAGGATGCACCCGTTATAACATAAAAGTTTGACGGGTGTTTTGGTGTGTGCTAATTGGTGAAATTGAAAGTTTATCCTGCGTCTTGACGGATGAGCCGACCAGACCGAGACATTCTAAGACTTCCTTTACCAATTTGCCTGTATGCCTATGCCTGCCGTACAAAGCCAGAATCACCAGACAGTGACGCCGTTCTACACGCTGCATTTCCCGTTGACGGATATGGCACTGGAACCGGTGAGTCCGGATGTACCCCGCAAACCGAAAGTCGGGCCGGATGGTAAGTTGGACGTGCGGCTCGCCAAAGTCGGGAAGTTTGTCCATCAGACGTGGGGACCGTTCGAATTGACGGAAGCCGATCTGGTGCAGATGGCACAGAACTTTCACCCCGGCATCACGATTGACTTTGATCACAATAGCCGCTTTGCCCATTTCCGCGATGCGACCCCGCGTGCCGGGGCACTGATTGCGTGCGAAGCGACTCCGCGCCCGCCGGATGAAAACGGCACGGTCTGGCTGTGGGGTACGGCGTGGTTCACTGATGATGCCGCCGAAATGATCAACACCGGCAAGTATGCCTATGCCAGCCCTGAGATTTCCTTTGCGGCTAAAGATGAATTTGACAAAGAAGTGGGCGTCCGGCTGGACTGCTATGCAATTTGCAACCGCCCGTTCTGGACGGACCTGACATTGGGGGCGCTGGGCTTCCCGACTGTTTCAGCTATTCCAACGACTCCCACTGTTTCCACTGTTCCAACTGTTTCCAATAGTTCTACGGCTCCGGTTGAAAATGCCGGGGAAACTCAACATTTAAAATCGGAGGGGCTTATGCCAGACGAGAAAAAGAAAGATGGAGTTGTGCATTATATCTTCAGCCTGAGTGCAGATTCAGGACTGAAAGGCGAAATTAACAAAACAACCGGCAAGCTTGAAGTCACGCTCCCTTCGGGTGAAGTGATTTCCGTGATGCTTCCGGACGGCTTCCGCCTCGTGCCGGAAACCCAGGAAAATGAACTGGAAATTGAAATGGGTGCGGCGAAAGACCCGGATATGGCGGCGGGCGCCGGTGACGGGATGGCCAAAGAAGAAGACAAGGCGGCAATGGCGGCGGGTGCTGGCTGTGAAGACGAGACAATGAAAGCTTCAGCCAGTGGCGGCGCGCCAGTCGAAAAGGCTGACAAAGCGGCAATGGCGACACTCTCCGCGCTCAACCAGGAACTCAAGGCGTTTCGCCAGGAAGTAGCTGAACTGCGCAAGGAAACTACCACCGCCAAAGCTGAAGCGATTTTCACTGACAAGGGCGTTCGTCCGAACTTCCGCAAGACCTTATTGACCACGGCTATCGAAAAAGGAATGCCCGCGATGATGGCGCAACTCACCGAACTGGGTGATGCGGCACTCGTGGACACGGCTGAATACGGCCACGCAGTCAAGGGCAAGGTACTCCCGGCTCAGGTAACACTCGCTCAGAAAGCCGAAAAAGTGTTTACCGATATGGAGAAGGCTGGAAAGACCTACACGGAAGCCTACGACTACCTGCGCACTCACGATCAGGCCGCACTTCGGGCGTATTTGGAAGCCTCTTCTCAATAAGAAGTACGGTTTCACTGAATCGGATAGATGAACAGACGACCAAACGAAAACGATTGAGAAAGTGAGGGGATTATGAGTCTTCCAGTTTACACACCGAGCTACAACATCAAAACGGAACTGAATGTCCGGTTTGTGGCCGTGATTGCCGATGCGACGCTGACCAATGGGTGCAAGCTTCCGGCGGCATTTGCCTCGGATAAGGTGATTGGCGTCACCCAGGACCTCGGCACCGGAGCAAGCTCCACGAAGCCGATGCCGATTGCCGTTGCCCGCGCCGGTCGCACGTGGTTGAAAATGCTGGCCAGTTCCACGGGAAGCGCCGGGGATTATATCAAGTTGGGGGCAAACACCGGGTATGGCGCAAAGGCCACCTTGCCGGGTGATGCGGCCCTAACCTTTGCGCGTGCGCTCTCCGATTGGGAAAGCGGCTCGGCGGGTGACGAATGCGAAGTTGAAGTTGAATTGATGCTACAGGTTGCGAGCTAACACCTGATAGCCAGTAGCCAATAGCTAATAGCTGAACCAAGAGACGCGACATAAAAAGGAGGCACTATGCCAGGTGTAGCATCGCAAATTATCAGGGTTGACCAGCCGTTGACACGTTTCTCAATTGAACGTCGCCCCATCGGGACGTTCATTGCGAATACGCTGTTTCCGGTCTTCCCGGTGGACAAACAAAGTGACCTGTACTATTCGGATGATTTCCGACTCTTCGACTACGGGAAAGACGATGAGGACCTGCGGGGCGAAACCGCACCGACATCCGAAATGTCATCCTGGAGTTCAACGACCGAACCGTACCGCGTTCGGACTCGCGCAAAGATGGCGGTCACGCCGGTGCAGGCTCAAGAAGACCTGCTGGAAATCTACGACCTGCGGAAAATCGAGGTTGAACGCGCCCTGACCTATCTGGACTTGCGGCGCGAGGTACGTGTCAAGAACCTGACGCTTACCCCATCGGCGTATGGGGCGGGGAATAAAATCACCTGCGACGGAATAACCATCCCGTATATGGACGCCGCCAACGGTAATCCCTTGCAGATTTTGCAGGACGCCAAAGCCAAGTGTATTGCCAGTGGGGTAATGCCGAATACGATGATCATTCCGTTCCCGGTGTGGAGCAAATTGATCTGGTTGCCAAAGCTGTTAGCCCCGTTGTACGGCGTGCAACTCGGAATGCTCAACGAAGAGATTCTGGGCAAATTCTTCAATGTGAAAGTCCTGGTGCCGACAACTCAGGTGAACTATGGGGAGCGCAATCGTGCTGCCTCCATTGAGTACATCTGGGATACGCACATCTGGGTTGGCTATGTGAATCCAACGCCGGGCAAACGGGTGCGTCAGTTCGGCGTGACCTTCAGCCTGAAGATTGACGGCGCAGCGGGGAAAGCCCCACGGGTGCGCTCCGACTTTGACCCGAACGCCGGGTTTGGTGCGTGGCGTGATCGGTGCGAATGGGCCATTGACGAAGTGCGGGCTGACGTGACGTGCGGCTGCATTATCGAGAATGCGCTGACCCCGTAACCTCAACTGAACAGGCAGGCATAGTTAAACGCCCGGTAACTGGACAATTAACCCAAAGTGGTGATGTATGTCGTTTGCAACCCTGGATCAGATCCTCTTACGCCTCAGCAAGAACCGGTTCACTCCGACCGAAGACAGTGACCCGACGATTGCGCAAATTTTGGCGCGAGCAGATTCGCATTCCCAGGATCTGGCGGCGGTACTCACCACCAAGGGCTACGATATTCCGGCCACGCCGGGCGAGCCTGCCTATGACAAAATTGCCGAAATGAATGCGGACTACGTTGGGGCGTGGCTTATTAACTACCTCTGGAACAAGACGGCACGGGCGGAACGTTGCCCGGCGGCTGACTTGATCATGGAAGGGTACAAGGAACGCCTCAAGATGCTCCAGTCTGGCCAGTTTAATTATCTGTTTGCGCCCGCGTTGGCCTCACCGCCGGTGCTCAGTTCCCGGATGTACTCATCCGTGAGTGACGCCCAAAGTGAGCCTTTGTTTGCCTTTAAGTCACGGTTCTAATTCAAAACAATGACTGATTTTTTCTCCGTCGAAAGCAATCTGGAACAGGTTCTGGCTCACGCTTCAAAGTGGGCCGAGAACGTGGATGTGTCGCCAGCAATGGAGAAAGCCGTGCCCGTGATTTTCGCAGATATGACGGCACGATTTGAAGCCGAAGGCTACGGGAAATGGAAACCGAACCAGCCTGGGTATCTAAAACAAAAAGCACGTGAATTTTCCGCCGGGCTGATTGAGTTTGACTCACTGTACCGGCGAACCGGGGCGCTCTTTCGGAGTCTGACGAGTCGCACGCAAAACACGGATATTGCGGTTGACCCAATGAGCTTACGACTTGGAAGCAATCTTGGGTATGCCCGCTATCTACCGGGATTGATTGACCTTTCGCCGGAATCACAGGCGCAGATTGGGCTTTTGCTCCGGGACGAAATGCAGGTTCGCTTTAACACGCTGGGTATTGGATTTGAAGGGGGTGCGGCGTGAGTACACCGGTGGAATGGTTTTGGAAGGACGCTGAACCCGTGTGTCTGGGTATCCAGAAGTTTGTGCAAACCAACCAGACCGCCGCGATTGCTACCTTGCTGCCCGCGATTAACCAAATGCTCCGCAATGCCGGAATGGGTGAGATTGCCAGCCTCCCTGAAATATTGACCTTTGAAATAAATAGCGGCGAAGTCCACGACATCCCGTCCCTGACGGTGTTCCCGGTGCGCACGTCATTTACCGAACAGTTTGTAAATGAAGTTGAAGTCGAGGTAGTGGAGCACCAGATCATTTGTCAGGTGGAGTTTGGGGACTACGACCCGGTGCAAAGCAGTCGCCTCACATTCGCTTACTGTCGGTTGCTCTATTACCTGATTCTGGTACTCGGCAAAGGCACCGGTGGACGCCAGCGATGGAAAGCCCTCAGCGAGTCAGTGCCGGGTAGTCGGTTGTTTATTCGGGCAGTGAGGCCGGTCGACTTCAATTATTTCTCGCCTGCGCTGACCAAGACCGGCGGGAACGCACGCCAAACATTTGCTTCCGACCCGCAACTTGCCATCAGGGTGCGGTGTCACGCTCTCTAAAAGAGGACAGTGATTCTATGAGTGCAGTTGATTACCTCAAGGGGTATGTGAATGTTTTCGACAATAAGAGTACCACGGACGCCGGAGACCCTACGGTTTTTGTGAATAACCCCGGAAGCGCGCAGTATGCCGACTTTGACTATAGTCTGGTGGGCGCGGGCGCGACGGCCACGGTTCAGGTATGGAAACTCTCCGGGAGCTTAGGCTCAACGCCTGGAACGTGGTGTAAGGGATTTGAACTCTCATTAACTGAAGGGGCACTCAGTATTCCAATGTTTGTGGGTGGGGCCACGGTTGGATTCACAGTGACGGCCAATACCGGGACGCTCACGGCAAGGGTGGTGTTGAAATAATATGAGCTTACTTTTTGGACAACAACCAACTCCTTTTAATCAGTCAGGTGGCAGCGGCGGCGGCGATATGCTCAAGTCCGTCTATGACACCAACGATGATGGCATCGTGGACACGGCGGCGGCGGTCTCATCCGGTCCTGGCGCGGGCACGCTCTTTGATGTCACCCTGGACGCTAACGGTGAAGTTCAGATTCCGGTGGCCAATGCCGACACCAAAAAAGTCTATGGCCTGTCATTCAACTCTCAGGCTGAGTTTGGTGGAACGCCGGAACGGTTCGGCGAAGGCGACACGGACAATATCAACATTCGCTCAACCGCTGGACCGGCTCATTCGGGGCGTTCAGTCACCGGATTCTATCTTTCGTTGCTGCTGATGCTTTTTGGCGCAACGGGCTTTCTTTCTCCAACCTTTGGACAAGCCGCGACTTCGACCACGTTTATTGACATGAAACGACAGGTTGCACCCGCAAATCCAGGCGCAAGCTTTGATCGAATGTGGATTGGTGGTGATCATCAGGTGCGTTTCCAGCAACCAGATGGCACTGTCCAGTTCATGCCATATTACCTGTCAAGCCTGAGTGGTATTCCGATTGCCACCAGCGGGGCGCTGATTCAGTTTGCAGCGGCACCGGGCGGTGGTGATGCAGCAAAATTCCTGAGGGGTGATGGCACCTGGGCGTCGCCAACCAGTGGGTTTTCGCTCCAGACTGAAACCACCTTCACAAATAACAATACTCCGGCAATCTATTTGAAGTCTCTGACGCCGAATACTACCCGATTTTTGCGGTTTAATGACAACTCTGGGGCTAGCATGCTCTCTGTCTACTCTGACGGCGCGGTTGAGAGTGCCAGTAGTATCTATTCTGGTTCTGGCATTTTTGCGACCACGGGGACCAGTATCACTCTGCGAACGGCGGGGAGTATTAACGTTGGCGTATTCCGTGAGTATGGTTCGCTCTCCTTCGAGGGGGCGAACCCGAGCACGTCTGGTCTTCCGAAGGCATGGCTCGACTTCACGGGAACGCAGAATAACACCGGGATTACGGCCAGCACGGAATATAACGCCTTTTGGTACAACCCGCCCCGGACCTACACGTGGAACGCGGGGGGAATCACCAACCAGCGGTTCTTTTACTTGCGCGCCCCAACTCTGGCTTTTGGTGGAGCAAGCACCGTTACAAACGCTGCAACTTTTACGATTTCCGGTGCTCCGATTGCAGGTAGTAACGCAACAATCACAAACCCTTATGCTCTCTGGATTGCCAGTGGGATGAGCCAATTTGACGGCAACGTTTCCCTGGGAAGCTCAAACGCCGTCCTGCTCGGTGGCGCAACGTCACCAGGAACAAACACCAAGTTGCAGTTGGGGACTCCAACGACCAGCAATAATAACGTAAACCTGTATTTAGAACCGACCGGCACAACGATTACTCCACTGGCAATCCAGGGGAACTCGTCGCAGTCAGCGGATTTATTCCAGGCTTTTGACAGTTCTGGAAATAAAGTTTTCGCTATCGCAGCAAACGGGATACCCGCAGCCGCAAAAGGTGGGGTTGGCGCAAATACCGCATTTGGGTTGTTGGCACTCAATACCCTTACTTCAGGGAATGGCAGTACGGCTTTTGGATACAACTCGCTGACCGCGCTTAACTCAGGAGCAAATACTGCTTTCGGGTATCAAGCAGGTGCGGGGCTGACTAGCGGAACTAATAACGTATCAATTGGCTATAATTCTCTTCAGTATGACCAGACAATCGGAAGCAGCGTAATTATTGGAGACGGTGCTTTTAGCCAGAGTAACGGCGGATATACTGGCACGGGGCCTGTACTGGCGATTGGCCGTAATGCGGGGACCGATTTGACGACTCAGAACAATATTGCAGTTTTTGGATCAGCCACATCTCCCCTGAACGATTGGTATTTTGGAGAGAGTTACACCACAGCGTCCCCTTCCGACGTTACGTTCCAACCTTCAGTCGGGAGCGGCACGAATATCGCAGGGGCATCGTTCTATCTCAAAGGCGGGGCTGGCACGGGGAACGCGACCCCAGGAAAACTTCACCTCCAATATGCCAGTGCGGGGTCGAGCGGGGCTACGCTTCAGAGTTACACTACGGCGATCACGATTGATTCGAGTGCCACCGATGTCGCCGGACTCTTAATCACGGACCGATTAAAGGGCGGGACAACCGCACCATCAGCCGCTGTCGGAGCAGGAGCCGGAACCGGGGCAACTGTTAGTGTCAGTGGAACGGATTTAGCGGGCGAGATTACGCTCACGACCGGGACCGCAACCCCAGACGGTGGGGTGCTCCTCACACTTACGTTCTCCTCGGCAATGACCTCCGCGCCATTCCCTCAGATTACCCCGGCAAATACAAATGCTGCCGATGTGACCGGGACCTGGTACGTGACTTCTACCACCACGACGCTGGTCGTAACATGCAAAGGGGTTTGGCCCGAAAGTACCCAGATTAAATGGAATTATTTCAACCCCCAATAAAGAGGCACAAGGAAGTATATGGGCAACGAAGAAAGCAAGCTCCCCGCCGGATGGCACACCCTTTGTACCGTGATTATCGTGAGCGCTGCGTTGATTATTTTCGGCTACGCGATGGGAACAACCGGCAAGTCCACGGCCAGCACCGAAACGCTCACACCGGTGAAAATTGAGTACCGGGAATTGACGTGGCCGGAATACAAAGCGCGGATTGAAACCGAAGTCAAGCAAGATCTTGGTTCGGACTTCCAGGAGAGCACGATTCGCTTTACCCCGAAGAAGACACCGGAATTCCCATTGTCCGGTTCTTTTCTCTCTATTTCTTTTTCCCTGCGGCAACCCCGCATAACCTGTAACGAAAGGACACAACAATTATGGGCGTATCTTTAGACGAGACTCATATTCTGACATCGGGCGGGGGGACGCTGTGGATTGCTGACGTGGCTGATATTTGTCCACTCGGTTTTGACGACGACGTTCCGCTCGATGCCGATCTCAACGTTGACTATGCGTCAGCGGTTCAAATCGGAGTCACTACGGGCACGGTGGAACTTTCCATTGATGCACCGATTAACGGCATTCCGACCAACGAGTTGCCAGGGATGATCAAACCCTACCTTGGCGACACGAAGGCAACTATCAAGTTCAACCACGTCTCGGTGTTTCAACCGGACCTGCTGGCCTTACTGCCAAGTGTCTGTTACACAACGAACGCGACCCGGAACAAGATTTACGGGGCCAAACGGTCCGTGAATTCAACCAAGGGCTGTATCTTCGTGTGCGAGCAGGACGTGGGCGTGTTCGTGTTTGTGCTCTACAAGGCATACTTCTCAGGGCCGCTGGTCTGGACACTCGGTAAAAACGAGTATGCCAAACCATCAGTGACGGCGATGGGCATTCCAGTGGCCACGCGTGCCTTTAACGACCAACTCTATCAGGCGTACGTCACCACCCCGTAAGGGATGATAACCTGACCTATTAACCTTCTTGGGCAATCGCAGGCACGACGCACACGCGGGAACGCCCGGTTGCCCTTCTTCTTTCAGAGATAAACGAATAAGCAATGTCACTGGTTGAAAATTACATCCTGACAGCTTTCACCGGGTTAGCGGCGGTCGCTGATGATCTGATTCAATTGCACCTTCCCAACCGGGCAGGCCGCATTGTTTCAGCACAAGTCTATGCTCGTGCCGCCGGTGGAGGGACAGGGAACACAATCTATGACATTTTGCTGGATGCAACCTCGATTTTTTCGGATGAGGCTTCGCGCCCACAACTTGAACCGGGTTCGGCAACCAGTGATTTAGCCACGGCTTCCACGACGTTGGGAGTGATTGCAGGCGGCGAACTTCTCACGGTGAACTGTACGGCAGTCAGTACCAGCGCACCGGAAACCGTGATGCTGGTCGTCACCTTTGAACTGAACGATATTCCGACCGGCGACGAACTGGTGACGGCGGCTGAAGCCATCAGTGCCGGGCTGGTCGTCAGGGTCAATGATACGCTTGGCGCCTTGATTGCCGATGCTTCCGACAGTGCGGAAGCGGGGCGCGTTCTGGGCATCTCGGTTAACGGTGTAGCTTCGGGCGCCAGCCTTCAGGTTCGCCGTTCAGGGCTAATGACGGATGGTGCGTGGTCCTGGACGCCGGGTGCAAAGCTTTACTTCGATGATGCCGGGGCTTTGACTGAGACCGAACCGGTCGCCGGGTATTCGCAGATTGTCGGCTACGCGCTGACAGCAACCACCATTCGAGTCACACTTCTGGATTATTCCATTATCCCTTAACCATTTCTTAACCATCTCTCGTTTCTGAAGAAAGGCCACCGTCGTGCCCGTCATCAACCCACCACCAGTCTGGCAAGCCGATGACCCGATTCCGGCTGAAGGCGTATTAAACACGAACAGCCTGCACGTCGGGTATTTTTCGGTGTGGGGTGATACGCATACGCCATTGACGGCAGCCGATATCAATTACATTAAAGCGGTGGGAATGCCGCCAACCGGCGTCTCACTTGGACTTACCCAGGGACCAACCAGTTTCGGTTTTCAATTCCAAACCAACGAATATACCTACGAAGGTGATTTTGCCCCATCGGTGCAGGGGCGGCGGCTTCATTCGATTGATGCCCAGTTCACATTGCTGAGTATGGGACTGGACTATGGCAATTTTTTGCGGAGATTCTTTTCCGGTGGGGCGCTGGACGATTTTGGTGAGCTTGGCGTACCGATCAATGGTGCAGTTCCAGCCCGAAGCCTGACGCTCATCAGTGAATCAACCTGCTCGCCATCGGTAATGATTGTGTCAATCTACCATATGAAATGTGAAGGCTTTTCATTTGCCGGTGAAAAAAACAAAGAGTCGGCAATGAACGTGCGCGTCACTGGACTGATGCGCCGGGTAGACGGAAATCCTGTGGGAATCGGACGCGTTTACGGCACTGAAATGGACGCGGGTGTGCCGTCCTTCCCACCTGCCGGGTTTGTCATCAACCCGTGCTATATTTGAAAGGCAAGTCACCACGTGCCCAATGCTGAAATTTGATCCGACTGAATACCAGAGAAAAAAAGAACTGCGCTATGAAACCACTGACATCCAAAGCGAATTCGGCTATGTCCTGGTTTTGAAAAACCCAACCCCATTGCTTGTGCTCAAAAGCAATATTATGCCACCCACGGCTATCAATTCGCTAGACGATATAGAGCCACTCCCAACTGAGAAACCCCGTGGTATCACTCCAAAAAATTGGAAACTAATGCAGGAAGCTCACGCCAAAAAGATGGAGGAGCGGATGCAGAAGAACTACCGGGATATCACCAACGATGTATACCAGACGATTTGCAACCTCGTGGTGGGCACACGGGATGAAGCCGGCGAATTCTCCCGGCTGGTTTTTTCACTCACGCCAAACGTTGACAAAGGCGAAATCCACCCGTCTATTCTCTCAGATGTGGATTCCGCCAAGATTTACGCGTTTGCCATTGGTCACGATTACGTGGGAGAGGATGGTGTCGGCGTAAAATCGCTGGTGAACTTTTTTAAAATCATCAAACGTCTGGTGGGTCGTCAAGGCCGCGAAGGAGTGGAACAAGTCCCCATCGGAGATACTAAGGATCAGGGATCCACTGCTGGCGTTTGAGATTGACGTGGCGATTGCCGAAAAGTGTTTCAGGATTCGGGAAGAAGCCCGAGAGCAGGCTGAAATTGATGCTCGCACCCAGAAAGAATTTAACTTTAAAGCTAATTAGAAAAAGGGAAAGGAAGCAGGATGAGTTCACCGCCGCCGGGCACCGTTCAATTCGATGTCAAATTCAATACGCAAGCGGCACTGGCGGCGTGGAACGGGTTTGTCCAGTCAGTGATTACGAGCGGTGCCGGAGTCAAGGCGGTAGCCGATACTTCAGCGCATGGGTTTGAAGCCACCCAGAAAGCGATTATCGAGCTTCAGAAATCGCAGGCGGCACAGGCACAGGAGATGCTCAAGGCCAGCCAGGAGGTGATGGCAGCACTCCAAAAGGAAACCGTTCAGCGTGAGGAGACATCTACCCGGCGACAGGCTGCCTCAAAAAAAGAGATTCAAGCCGAACAGGATGCGGCCTATTATGCGGCAAAAAAGGCTGAAGCGATTGCCGCCGCCGCCAAAGTTCAGCAGGAAGCCCAGACCGTTGCCCAACAAGCTCTGACTCGTGAACAGGAACTCATCGTCAAGGCCAATCAGTACGCCAAAGCGATTGCCGAAGAAATTGCCTACGTTCAGGAATTGAAACGTGCCCGTGAACAGACCGTCGCTGATAAGGACGTGACCGGGTACAAAGCGGTCAATGAAGCAATTTCCGCGTCGAAGCAGACCATTCAGGATTACCAGAAGAGCTACGAACAACTCATCATCGCGATTGAACGCACCCGACAGGCTGAACAGCAGGCGGCTGAACAATCGCTGGCCAGTAAGCAAAAGGAAGTTGCGGCACAGGCTCAAGTTACGTCAAGCGCCGAAGCGCAAGTCAAAAGCAGCAACGAAGTCGCACAAGCCCAGGAACGCAACGCCAAGGCGACATCTTCCGTCATTGACGCCAAAGGCCGGATGAATAAAGTTGAAGACGAAGGGGCAAAGGCCGCGACGGAATATGCCAAAAAGCGAGCGGCGGCGACTGAGGATGAAGTCCGGTCCATTAAGCGCCTTGAAGACGAACTGAAACAACTCAAGTACTGGTTGAGCCAGGCCACCAACCCCAAAGAGAAAGGCTTAATTCAGGGGGCTATTGGGGCAGCACAGGCAGAACTGAGCGCCGCCAAAGGCGGCATTTCCGACTACAAGTCAAAGGCTGAAGAACTGCTCGCCACCATCAAGGGCGGGGGCAATACCATCGGAAGCTTCATTCAGGCCATCGGCAAGGCGGGGCTGGTCTCTTCGGAAACCGGCGGGCGACTCAGTGTTTTGGCTGAAGCTATTGGTGCATCCGGGGTCAGTATTGACGGACTTATGTCCGGCGTTACATCGCTGGCATCCGGACTCGGGGCCGCAGCCGGTCCAATTGGGGCGGCAGTGGCTCTCGTAATTGCGCTTGGGACGGCACTGATTAAAGCGGCTGAAGCGATCTATGAAGCCGATATTGCGATGATTTCGTACCTCAAGAGCGCCGCCGGGGAAACCGCCAAGTTCCAATCCACGCTGGCTCAACTCTCGCAAGTTACCGGCGCGACCCGTGAACAGATCGCCGCCATCACGATGGGGCTACAAAAGTTCGGATTGAACGCAATGACGGCGGGCGTAATGCTGGAACGGCTCACGGGTAAAGCCGTGGAGAGCGCCAAAGGCAATAAGCAGGCGGCTGAAGCGTTTCACGCCTTCGGTATCAGCGTCGTGGACGCCAACAAGCAAATCAAGGATGCCGGAACGATCTTTGAGGAATTGGCGCAACAAACCCAAGGACTCGTGCTGGACTTCCGCCAAAAAGAGGCGCTGGTTGAACTCTTCGGGTTGCGCGGGGTGAAAGCCTTCGAAGTAGCAAGGGCTGGATATGCCAACTATATTAAAGCGGTCCGCGAGTTCAATATCATTCTCACGGCGGAACAGGAAGAGAACCTCAACAAGTACCGCGAAGCGGCGGCCAAACTGGAGATTGTCAACAAGGGCATCACTCAGTCCTTTGGTGTTGCTGGTTCAGAGGGCATCGCCAAGTTGATTGATCAGTACCTTGATTTACTTCAGTCCACGGAAATCACCAGCGAGGGGATGCACCAACTGGTGGACGCATTCCTGGAGTTAAATTCGGAAGCGTTTGCCGTCATTATCAGTTCAGCCAAAACCGTATCCGAAAATTTCCTGACGTTGTTTAATATTGCCAATCAAATTCTGAACCTGGGGTTTGTCGAGGAAGTCACATCCTGGAGCGACGTGTTCAAGAAGTTTGCCGATGACTTGCGGTACACAGCGGAAATCATCAAGTCTCTTCGGGATACATTTGGGTTTGTTTCATATAGCCAGAAAATGGCGGAAGCTGCCGATGAGATCATTGACAAGACTGACAAGATGAACACCCAGATTGCCGTCAGTGTGCGTAATCGGGAAGCTGTCATTGAAACCCTCGTTAAACAGCGGGTACTCACAGAGAAGGAAGCTGCCGCGCAAATCAAGGAGATTCAAGACAAAGCGAACGCCGACAGCCTTGCCAACCTTGAAAAACGTCGGGATGCACTCAAAGACCTGTTACGAGATGCCAATGCCCAGGAATCGGCGGATCCGGGAAGCGTCAACCCAGAGAAGCTTCAAACGCTCCGCAAACAATACGCCCAATCGTTGACCGATATTGACAAGTTCCGTGAAGGCGTCGAAAAGCTTAATCATGTGGTTGATGAGCATAACCGGTCGGTTCTTTCCGCTGCCAACGATGTGGCGGAAATGGCCAAAGCCTATACGGAAGCGAATGCTGCGATTACTGAATCAACTAAGGCTCGGATTGAAGAAGTCAAAGACGCGGTGGCTGACGGGACAAAAAGCGAAATTGAAGGTGCTCAAGAAGTGGCGCAAATGCGCAAGGAAGCGGATGACGAAATCCTCTCTAACCTGGAGGATCGTCTTGCGAAGGCTCAAGCTGCACTTGACGCAGCGAATGCCGATCCAGGCAGTTACACCCAGGACATCATTGATAAACTGGAAGAAGAAGCCAAAAACGCCGCTGTTGCGATTGAGAAGCAAAAAACTGAAGCTCTTAAACACGGGAACGAAGACCGCCGGGCGATTGAGAAAGCCTACGCCAAAGAACTGGAGCGCGACCGCAAGGAAGAATTTGCCAAGCTGGAGACACAGGCCAAAGCGGAAATTTCGCTCATTCAGCAGAAGGAAAAAGAGCACCAGATTTCACACAGCCAGTCCGTCAAAGCCCAGTATGAACAATCGGTTGCCGCGCTTGAGCAGAAAAAGGCATTGCTTGAAGCGGACCTGCAAAACGAAAAAATTTCAGTTGAGGAGAAAAATAAACTCAAGGAACAGGCCAACCAGATTGATACCCAGCTTGAAGAAGCCAAAATCAAACTGAAGGCTGATTCACGACAGGCGGAAATCGCTGATGAAGCCGACAAGATTGCCAAAATTCAAGCGCTCAACAATCAAGAGAATGCCAAGCTCGAAATTGCCCTACGCCAAAAAGAACAGCAACTCCGACAGGCCGGTGCCGATGAACTGACCATTCAGATGCAACTCGGTCAGATGAAGGAAGCTGGCTACCAGCGAGAGCTTGAGAATCTGCTGTTGATTATTGAAGCAAAAAAAGCACAGGGCGTTCCTGAGTCCGAACTTTTGGACCTTGAAACCCAACGGCTTATTCTGGTGGATAAGATCAAACAGGCTCACGACGCGGCGACCGGTGCGCTCGTTGACGGTGCGGAGAAAGCCAAAGACGCCATTAACGATGTCGCCAACGAAGCCAAACAGGCAGCGGATAAAGCGAAAGCTGCACAGGAAGCCAACCTTGGCGGGCTATTGACGTGGATGGCAAATCTCCAAAACGAAGCGTCTAAAGCCACCAAGGAGAATATTGACGAGTATGTAAAGTACTTCCAGGAACGAATGTCCGAAGCCACTCAGGTGCAGTTCGGGGGCGCCATGATTCAGGGCTTGCTTGACTACTATCGGGAAGCCGTTAATAAAGCAATGGATGAGGTCTACAAACGTCAAGATGAGATCCGTCGCGAAGAAAACGAGAAACGCCGCGCTGAAGAAGAAGCCGCCGCCAAGCAACTGGCTGAATCGTTGCAGTCCATTCGTGACCGGGAATTGTCCGCGCAAGAAAACGCAAACAAGCGATTGCACGACGCTGAAAAAGCATACCGCAAAGGGATGGAGGAAGCCCAAAAAGACCTTGTTGACAAGAAGATAGACATCAACAAAAAAGCAGATGAGGATTTAGTCAAGCTCAATCAAGACCGATTGGACCGTGAAAAAGCTGATGAAGAGAAGGCGGTTGAGGATTCCTTACGCCGTGAACGGGAACGATTGCGCGGGATTGCAGACCTTCAGCAACAGGCCAACGATGACTATCTGAGCAGCAGTTTCGATTTGCTGGATCAGGAAGTTGAACTGGAGTCGCGACGGGCTGAAATCTCAGGCAAGGCCAAAGCCGGTGACCCTGAAGCGATTGCACAGCAAAAAGAAATTGACGGTCAACTGGCAACGATTCAACGCAAGCGCAAAGACGAAGAAAAGCATCAGGCTGATATTCAGAAAGCACTCAAGTCCGGCAAATCGAAAGAGGAAATTGAAGCTGAAGTCGCCAAGCTGAATGAGCAGTTTCAAGCGAATCAAGAATATCAAGAGCGACTGGCAAAATATGAAGCTGAAGGCAACGTTGAAGCCATCAAGCGATTGAAGGAACTCCACGCCCAACAAGTGGAATCCATCAACGCGAAATACGCCGAACAGGAACGGCAACGCGTTGAAGATGCACGGCTTGAAGCAGAAGCCATCGCCAAACAAAAAGAGGCAGATAGGTTAGCCTATGAAGAGGACAAGGCCGAAATCGAACGTCGCCGGGCTAAAGACCTGACTGATGCGCAAACGGATTTTGACAACAAAGCGAAACAACTGGACGACAACCTGAAGAAAGCCCGGAACCAGCACGAACGGGCAATGGCAGACATCAAGTCGGATACCCAAAAAGCACTTGACGATCTGAAGGTAAGTTGGGACGACTATTTCAAATTCATCGAAACCGGCATTGCTCGCATTACGGATGCGGCACAAGGGGCAGGCGGCACGCTGTCAAATCTGGCTCCAGGCGGTGGCGGTGGACCGGGCGGGTCTACATCGGGGGTTGGTGGTAGATCAAACACTACCTATGACGTGAATACAGAAGGGGGAGCACAACCGGGCGGCACAACTCCAGGTGGAACAGGCGAACAAACTGGAGGCGAAACCGGCGGTAGACCCAATGACCCGAATCGTGAACGTGGGAAAAATCGAAACGAACTTCAAACTGAACTCGATACCGTGCTCAATGCGTTTGAAGATGGGAACATCAGCTATGATCAGGCTGTTGATGCTGCACTTCAAATAACTCGGGACTCGAAGTACAAATACAAAGGCAGCGAGTACTCTGATTTTCTAGGTGAACTGAGAGGGATTCAAAAAGTCCGTTTCAATGCGGCAATCAAGGATGCCACCGAGGCCGGCAAGAACATTTACGACCTCGACTTGAAATCAATTACCGGCGACAAATACGGTGGCAACGATGCCGAGATCAAACAATACACCGATGATCAGGCCCGTATTTCGTCAAGCGCAGCAATGACATGGATTCGTGAAGTTGAATCCGGGGGGTTCACTCCAGACGCTGCACTTGAAAATCTCAAACGCCAATACGATCAAGGAACGCTGGCTGAGACGGATTACAACCTGGCGGTTAAGCAGATTGAAGCGATTAAGAAAGCCCGAGAAGCGAAAGATAGTACCGCTGGCGGCGGTGGTGGCACGGGAATAACCGGCACAAATGAAAGTCCGACTGGCGGTGGACGATTCCAGGACGGCGGCGAAACCGGCACCACGCCAGCCACCGAAGGCGAGTTGACCACCACCGAACCCAAGGTTGAACGTGATCCAACCCTGTTCAACAATTTGATGCTCGATATTCAGCGGATGACCAGTCGTGAGGAAGCGGATGCCATTCTTGCCAAAGCCTCCCTTGCCGCCCAAAAAGGCTCGCTCGATTCCACGGATATGGGAAAAATCAAATCCCACGTGGACTATTACGCTTTCCTGCGCGGCTTTGACATCGGCAACAAAGCACCAACCGGGCAACACGGCGGCAAAGTTGAAGGGCCGGGCGAGACAGCCACCCATCAGCCACCCGAAGAACCAGCACCAACCGGCGTCACTCAGGACCGTGAACTGGGCTTGCCGCAAGGGGCAACTGCGACTGGCGAGGACCTTGCGCGCCAAATCTTTGAGGCTGTATCCAAAGGGCAACTTACCCCAATTGAAGGACTCGCTGAACTTGACAAGCTCCTGGCAGGAAAGAAAATCACTCCAGAGGTACACACCCAATATGTGGAGAGAATCAATCGGCTGGCTCAAACTGCAACCCAAACGGCGATGGCCAAACCGGCAGCGGCTCCCGGTACGACAGGCACAGCGAATGCAAGTGGCGCGGCGACTGGCTCACCACAGGCGGGGACAGCAAGCGCGCCGCCACCCGAAACACCGGCCCCAAGTGGCGTCACCCAGGACAAGGAACTG
>JACCDG010079356.1_pt1 | contig 56237 bp, 67 predicted proteins | sample 7442471 | NCBI WGS metagenome assembly JACCDG01 (sample SAMN15323444, study PRJNA562643) | freshwater metagenome | isolation source: river surface water | place: USA:Blue River Watershed | collected 2017-08-17 | reverse complement strand
GGTTGATATGAGAATGTTTTTGTAGTTTCTCTAATAACTGAATCACCACTCGTAGTTCCAATTCCAATATTGACTAATCCTTGAGCAGTTACAAATCCAACTGTAGAGGCAGTTCCTACAATCAAACTCTCCCAAAGATTATTGTCTCTATATCTGTGAGAACTATCAAATAGTGTAAGTGGATTTGATACTCTTGTTCTCCCAAAAGCATCTGGATTTACACTTACTGGAAATCTATTGTTATTATCTACAATTTTACCATCTCTGGTTGCAACACCATTAACTTCAAATAAAGTTCTTTCTTGATTTAGAAAGTCTTGTGTATTCTTATTCCACTGTGCCATTAATTATTCACTCCACGATAATCTTTCTGGTTGATATCTTTGTGCGTTTTTAATTCTAGAAGTATTTACTTGAGAAGGATAAACGTTATGAACGATTGCTCCAGGATATTCGCCTTGAATTTGTTCTGCAAGTTCATTTTTAGAAAGCATTTTTCCTTCTACTTCTAGACGATAAAGTTTACCTTCCCAAACTACATCAGCAAAGAAAGATTCACTTGCTTGTTCTGGTTGAGAAGAATTCATATAAAGATTGCCGTTAAAATCTCCGGCAATATTGATGCTTTCCGAAATAAACTCTTTAAAAGATTTCATTTTAGTTACAGTTCCAACGACGAAGTGCTTTATTAATGTTGCTATCTGGATCTCTTGCAGTTTTTTCTGACGTAAGTTTGTCCTTCATTCCAGACATACGACTACAAAAATTAGATCTTCTATCTGCCCTTTTTCCTGTTGGATTTTTTTCAGTTACAGCAGTTTTAAGTTTTGATCCTGGATTTTCACGGCGATAAGCATTAACTGCCTTCTGACTTAAACCATCAGTTTTGTCTTGACGATTTACTTTTTGCCAATCTTCCATAAATTGATGGAATGTTTTTAAGTCTGGTTCATAAGAATCTGCAGTTCTTACCATAATTGATGGTAAAGATACTCCTTTTCTAGAAGCATTTGCCTTTTCTCCACCAACTCCACTTTGAGCAAGAGCAGAAATTTTTTTCGCTCTTTCCGCTTTTCTCACATCCGCTTGTGAATGTGTAATATCGAAACTTGGATTTCCTTCACCCAAAATCTCACTACCAATACCTTTACTTGCCTTTAGTCTTTCAGGTTTAATAATATCAATAATTTCAGCATAAAGATTTCCATGAGCATCTTCAATAGATACATCTTCCTTCTTCATTTCCCCACTATCTACATAATCTGCTGCAGTATCAATGTAATCTGCTGCTCTAGTGATTTTTGATTGAACCCAAGCTTCAATATTTCCTTCACCCTTTCCCATTTTTTTCTTCAGTCTGTTTGCTGCAGAAATAATTTTGGAAATTTCAGATCTTGCCATAGAATATTCATGATCTTTTTCCTCATTTGCTGGATGAGGACTATTGGGATCATATTTTTTCCCTAAACTAATTGGAAGAGAAAACATATCCCAATATCTTTCACCATATTTACACTCACTACCAGTTTCTTCTTTTGCACATTTTGGACAATATCTTACAGAACTAGCCTCAGAAACACAATTTGGAACTTCTTTACCACCTTTCATTTTAGTTGGTGGGTTTCCAAGTTTTTTACCAGTCCAACACTTACTAGCACCAACATTTTTACGTGCTTGTTTTATACCTTCTTTAATATTCAAAGTTTCTGGATATCCCTCTTGACCTGGTTTTTTTGGTGGAAGTCCTTTTTTTCTTCGGGCATGAATATTTGCCCAAAGACCTTTTTTTTCTTCATCAACAGATTCATATTCTTCTTTAGGAACACAATTAGGAACTTCTTTATTACCTTTCTTTTTTGTTCCTATCATTTGATATCCTTTCCAACAAGGATCTTTACCACTCATCTTTTTTTCTTCAGTCATTTTTTGAGTACTTTTTTTTTGCTTTTTTGAAGATTTTTCCATTTTTATTAATCTTGTATAGTAATCCGGAATTTCACCTAAATGCTGAAGAGCAATATCTCTTGCAAGACTATGATTTTTAGTATGTTCGTGCTCAATTTTTTCACCTATTTTTAATTGAACTTCAATAAACGAAGGATCTACACGATGCTTCTTTGCAATTTGTTCTACTGATAAATGAGGTTTAATCCTTGGCACGTTTATAATTTCTACTCTTTATTATTTAGAAAACCTTGTTTGAGTAATTTAGAAAGTTCAGACGTAGATCCTACAAATAAAGCATTATTTGTAACATTATTAGTAGTTTTAGTATTAGTATCTTCAACATCCTTAAGTTTTTTCTGAAGATCTATAAGTTTATCTGTAACATCACCAACGCTTTTAATTAATTGTCCAGCAACTTCATATGCTCTTGGTTGATCACTTTCAGAAGCAAGTTCCATAATTCCATTAATTGCTTCTTGACCTTTTTCAATCAATGAATAAAGATTTGCTCTTGTGTATTCATAGTCTTTTTTAATATCATCAAAATCATTTTTAACTACTTCTATATCAGATGATTTCAAATTAACATCTATAATGTCATTATCAACATTAAAGGTTTCTGCAAGTTTATCAAAATTTTTAGACATAATTTACTCTCAAAGGTCTTCTTGTTGTGTTGGACTATATGATTTGGAATCGTAGAAGTTTTCGATTGTTTCAGAGAATCCAAAATCATCACTTGGTTCCGCATCAATTGGATCTGGAACAACTGTATATCTCATCTCTCTCTTTGCAGATTGAACATCTGTTCCCGTATAATAATCAACTTGAACCTTACGAATCAGTCCTTCAGTAGATTCTGCAATCGGGCCAAACAGATAAGTCTTTGCAGTAAATCCTAAAGTATAAATTAATGCTCTTCTTGCTGTGAAATCTCCTTCATAGTCATCTTCGAATGTAACACTATCTAAAACGATAGGTATATCTCTTTTTTCTCCAATAGAATCAACTAAGTCTACAGTTAAATTAAATGATGGTTGAAAATATGGTAAAATTTGTTCTACAACTTGTAAAGCATCATCATTTAATTTTGTAAGAATTTTTAATTCAAATCCAATATTATAAGGAACTGGCATAAAAACTTTTTTCAAGTTAGTTCCATCAATTGCTTTAAATGTTTGAGTAACACCTGCCTTTCTTGTGTTATCATACTGAATAGAAACCATTTCAAACGACATTCTAGGTAATGTAATTGCAATTGGTTTTGCTAATTTTTCTTGCTGTTGTATTTTTGCAAGAAACTTTTGCATTGGGCCGTATGCAAGAGGAACCTTCATATCAGAATATTCAGACCCATTCACTCCCTCATGTTTAATGTGTATATCATTAAACAAAGTACCAAAAGCAATAATGGTCTTTCTAATAATTTGATGATAGTAATAAGTTCCTAACATTAATAGTTACCAAATGGATTTAATTCTGAGAAATCTAAAATAGAATCTGCGTTATCTTCAATTTGAATATTTTCTGCATAGGTATCATATAAATCATCTTGAATGTATGATTTAACTGTATATCTTGCGGATGAAGAAGAACCTACAACGGTTTCACCCACATTGAAGTTACCATTATTTATAGAAACTTTTAATAAAATATCATTTGATTGTGTAAACATCCAATCTTTAATATATGCAGTAGTATTACTTGAAGAACCTGTTATTTTTTCATTTCTTAAGAAAGTACCAATTCCAGATTGTGATGGTTGAGAAATTGTAATTGATGGTGAAGTACTATATCCAACTCCAGCATCTTTAATATAAACATACGTTAATGAATTTGACGTAATTGATGCAACTCCAACTGCTACAGTACTTCCTGTTGATACTAAAGTTGGATTTCCTATAGTGATGGATGGGGTAGTAAAATATTTACTACCACTATTAGTAACATTAATTTTATAGATTCCATTAGTTGTTAGTCCAACAGTAGCTGCTGCTCCAGAACCACCACCACCAGTTATTGTTACCTTTGGTGCAACTGTATATCCATAACCACAATTAGTTAATAAAATTTCTTTTATGGAATTAGATCCATTTATTGATGTGGTAATTGCTACTGCTGTTGCTCTTTGACCACCAATAGGAGGGGCATCTATAGTTACTATTGGAGGAGAAATATAATCGTAACCATCATTGGTTAAATAAACTTTCCTTACAGAACTTTTTGCAGAAGTTGGTGGGTGTGAATATGTTTCGTATGTTAAATTTGAAGTTACTGAGGCTGATACTCCAATTCCAGAAACAATTAAAGTAGTAATATATCCCGTATCTTTTATAGTCTCTTGAATAATTTCAATATCAGTGTCAATAATTTCATCTTCATATTCAAACAGTTCACACTTTAATTCATATACATAATTTTTTCCAAGTTGATAAAAAGGACTTTCAAATTCAACTCTTTTTATTTCAAAAATTCTTTGCCCTAATGGAAAATATATTAAATCACCTTCTTTTGGTCTTGTTGCAAATATAAGATCTGCACCATCATCAATATCATTTTTGGATTCTGGATTTTCTTTTTGTGCTTGTATGATTGTATTTAAAAACGGAGTAATAAATTCTTCAAATCTCTCTACAGATAAAATTAAAGATACTTCATTTTTTAAAGTCAATCCAAATTTTGTCATAATATCACTATTATTTGAATATCCCTCATAATTATTCAAATAAACTTCAATTGAAAAGTTATCATCAAATTTTGATGATAAAACTTCTTTAATTATATTATCAGTTTTGAGTTGCTTTCTTGGAATATAATAAACTTCTATTCCAAACATTCTCAAATGTTCGTTTATTAAATCTTGAACTAAGTTCTGTTCTCCTGGAGATCCTTGGAGAAAATAGGGATTAAGTGCCATTATCCAATCATATCGTATGGTGGTAATTCGTATTCAAGCATCATCTTATCTCTTAATTCTTGCAATTCTCTTTCACCATCTTCATATATTTCTCTACCATTTAATTCAACTCCACCTGGAAGTTTTACACCTCTAAATTTAATTAAATTTTGACCCCATTGTTTTTTCATTAATGCGGTTAAATACCGTTTAATAAAACTATCATTATAAACTTTCGTAAAATCATTTGGATCTAAAATTCTATAACAATCAATAACTAAGAAAGTATCTTTTGATTTTGCTTTCCAGTCAATATCCAAATATAATCTATTTTGTCTTTTATTAAATCTTATTTGCTTATCTGTTTTTAATAGAAAATCAATATCTTCAAGATATGTCTTAACCATTGAATATTGCAATAATTCCACTGAGTTAAAATAATATAAATCATTCAAAAATAATTGATATTTGATACTAAACATACCACCAGAAACATCACTAGTATCAAATTTAAATACTTTTTCAATTCCAATTACAGAATCTGGTACTTGAATAAAGTTTGAATTTTCATAAAAATTGAAAGTTTGTACAGAACCATTTATTGTGGAAGTTCCTGTTGTTGAAACTATTCCCACACCATCAGTTCCACCTGCTTTTCCTCTATTTAAATCATCTTCAGTAATTTTATACTTCAAAAACATTCTTTCGACACCATCAAAGTGTCTTTCATGAAAATACTGAAGGGCATCATCTACACAATCATCAATTTGATCGTCATCAAGGTTAATTTCTAATACTGGATATCCTAATTTTCTTAAACAATAATCAACTAATTCTTCTCTACTTGATGGTTTCATTAATATATACCTCCATCTAAATTTATAGATCCAATATTTTCAAAATTAACTAATCCATTAAAAATAGTTGGCCCATTGAATATTGCGTTTTGATTTACAGTTAAATTATCTAAAACTAAATCAGATTGACTAACAAATTTTTCAGTAGTACTATTATAAACTGCAATATCTCCATTTTTAAGATTTGTAGTGTCAACATCAGTTAATTGAATATATTTTTTTACTGCTAAATTAGAAGCAACTTTAACAGCAGATTGTTGACCTACTCTTACGTTTATTTGTGGTGATTGATTTACTTTTACTTTTACGTTTGACATTATCGAGTAACACCTCCTCTTACTAATGCCATACCTTCAACTGCTTTAGTTTTTTGAATGTTACCGCCAGGCAAGGATTGTTCTAAAACAACATCATAAACATATCTTCCCGCTTTTAATGAAGATGTTTGTTCTGGAGTAAGTGTAATTGATATAGTTCCTTGATTTGCAGTAACTATGGATGATGCAAATGAAACTGAAGAAGAACTCGTATAACTTTTTCTCAATTGCGATGTAACAGCATAACCAACTAAATTTAATGGCAAATTTGTAATTGTATCTTCTAATTCAAAAGAAGTTCCAAAATCAACCCCCTGCTCAATAACAATATTTGAGACATATACTGCCATTTTTTATCAGTATGTTTAATTATATTTATATATTTCCCAGATCATTAATAACTTCTTGTTGTTTTAAATAAAGTTTGCAGTATAATTTAGCAAAAATTTTTAACTCATCACTAGTCATTTCATCAATTAATCGAGCATGTTTTTCATACTCAAAAAGTTTATTAATAGATTCTAGTTTAATGTTGTCAGGATTCATTTTTTATAAGTTGCATTACTAGTGTTTTTAATTCTTTTACTTCTTGTTTTAAGGAATCAATTTCAGACAATTGATTCCTTCTTCTTCTTAGAGATGAAAGATATTGATTATAACTGTTATTATCGCAGTTTACAATCGCACCTGTCTGTTCATCTCTATACAAATTTGGAAACCCTTCTACTGGTATCATCATCTTATTGAAATAGTTCTAATGTCTCTTAATCTTGGTGGATTTGCTTGATCAGTTCCAGAAAGAACAACTTTAATTTGGTAACCAGTAAAGAAGTCTAAATCATCTGCAGTATATTCATACTCTAAGAATTGATCATCAAGACTTGCTGGTACAATTGAATCTGGATTTCCATCATTTTTATTTTTGTTAATTGGAACTAATTCACCATTTATATTTGTAGTTAAATTATTATAACCTGGGAAAAGTTCAAAACTTTGTTCAATTTCACTTGAATCAGGTCTAATCAAAGAATAAAGAACTCTTAAATCAGCAGAAATAGGTCTACAAACTGTTAGAATAACTTTTAATCCTTTTGCTTGCTGCTTAAGTTTTACTATATTGGATACATAAACTGCTGCATGTAAATCACCATTTCTAGTATTAGTTGTTCCATCAGTAATGTAATCAGAAACTGGTTTGTTTAATATATTGCTCCTAAATTCTGTAGTTCCAGTATTGAATACTATTGCAGGAGATAAATTAGAATCTGCAGTTTGCAAATTAATTGCAGTTGTAAATGACTTATTTCTAGGTAATCCTGACAAATAAGCAGTTTCATTAGCGCGAGAACAAACGATTCTGGTTGAAGATAATTTATTGATTTGATTTAATTGAACAGACTCATATCCTTGATCTTGGAATGAAACTTCAGATCCATCTATTGATGTTCCACTTACAGTTCTAACAGAAACTGATGCAGATGTTAATGATCCTGGAGTAATTACATCATATCTTGGAATTAATGAATCATATTGAATATTTTCACTTGCTCTAACTCCAAATCCTCCTACAGAATCTAATGAAGAGAAGCACAATTTTGGTGAATTTGCTATAACAACATTATCAGAACTTCTGTTAACTCCACTTTGAGATGTATCAACATCAACTGAATATCCATCATAAGTTATAAGATCATCAGCAATATCATGAGTTTTATTAATTCTTCTTAAAGAAATTCCATTCAATTCGTACTTATAAATTAATGTTCCAATTGGATAATCCTGAGCAATAGTAGAATCTTCTCCTCTGGAAACTACTGTAATTGTTCCATCAATACCAACAGACTGATAAGAAATTATCTCACCATCACTACCTCCAACCAGTAAATATCCTGGATTTGTAGCACTTACTGTAATTCCTTCAAAAGTACCAAAACTAGAAGTATCTCCTGTTCCTACTTTTATTTCAGTATCACTTGAACTTATTTCAGAAGTTATTCTTACTGGAGGATAATTTGGTAAAATATTGCTAAGTTCAACTTTATTATTTTTTGCATACATACCATGATTAAAATGAGATACTCTTAATCTATTTCCGGATCTAATATCTGATGATGAGGAAATTGTAGTTGAACCAAGAGTAACTCTTTGATTTGAATTATCATAGTAAACTAATGATGCTCCATTAGAAAAAGATCCTCCCTGAACATTTTCTAAGAAAATAGTACTGACATTAGAAATTGCAGTAACTGTTACCTGAGCACCAGATCCACTTTTTGATGTAACTGAAGAAGTTACAATTCCAACAACATCTCCTACATCATATCCAGTTCCAAAATTTACAATTGAAACACCTGGATTTGTTAATACTCCATCAACCGGAGTAATACTGAGAGTTAATCCACTACCAGTTCCAGTAATTGGATAAGTATCAACAGTATATGCTCCACCTCCAAAAGCGTAGTTAGATCCTCCTGTAGTTACATTAAATGTACTTGCTGCACCACCTTTTCTTGATACGAAACCAAAGTTAGCAGTTTTTGTGCTTTCAGATATTTTTCTTCCATTTGATAAAATTGTAATTAAATCAGTATTTGTAATAGCACTTACTGATAATTTCACTGATTTTGGTATAGTTGTAATTGGATTAGCACCCAATAATCTCACATAATCATTACTTGCATCAAGAGAAGGATTTTGGAAATAAGCAATACCATTTTGTGAAGTAAAACTTGCTTTATAAAGAGTAAATTTAAGATCTAAGAAGTCATCTCCAGTCCATTCTGCTCCATTTTGAGATTTGTATAGTCTTCCCAATGAGAATTGCTTAGAATATATTACCTCATTTCCAAATGGTAATAATTCAGAGTTTACAACTCTCTTACCCATTTCAGCAACCCAAACTTCATATTCATCACTTTGTGGTGCAAGTAAGACAATTGCATACTGTTGTCCAGGTGCCAAATAAATTGGATAATCAAAAGTTACTCTTGTTGGTATAGAAGCATCTGAAGAAGTTTGAATTTCATCTGGATATAAAACTCTTTCTTTTCCTAAAATAGTTCTTGTAGGAGTTGAAAGTTCAACTGTTCTTATTTGAACAGTGACAGGATTATTTTGAGTATCTTTAGAAGCAAAATACAAATCTACTGATGTTACAAAAGCACCATTTTTATCATCATTAAATCCATTTTGATCTTCAGTATCAACATTTCCACCTACAGTAAATGATTGTGCAAGAGGATCTACGAAGTTAGTTGTGGAACTAGAAACAAATGTTTGGGATGTTCTTAATGTTCCTTCAGAACGATATGTAGTTTCTCCGAATGAAATTAAACTACTTCCTGGAAGTGGTAATGCATTTGATGAACTTGAAGATAATCTATAAGTTTTTGTTCCAGTGTTTATTCTTACTGGAGGAGGCGGAGACGAATTAGGATCTCTTAAGAAAAATGTCCCTATCAAATCTCCGTAATTATCAGTAATGAGTCTCAGATCTTTTACATAAGCAATAGCATTACTTGTTTGTCCAATTAATTTCATTCCAGTTATCAGATATCCACCATATAATCCTTGAGCTTGTGATGATAAAGATTCTGTGTCTATATTCAATACTTTTGAAGATGGACTATATGCTGATGGAATATCTTCTTCTCTTGCATATGGATTTATATTATATACTCTAGTTGGATTATTAAATGCACCAATTTTATGATTAGAATTAGCAACTCTAAATCTAATCAAAGTTCTATTTGAAGGATTTTCAGATTCTAAAATACCAACAACAGTTTCTCCAACTATGAAAGAATTAACTGATCCATATTCTTGTAATGATGAATCTGGAGAAATTTCTATAAGTTTAGGAACAAAGTCTACAGAACTATTATTATCGAAAAATTGATAATATTTTGTAAGAGGTTTTAGACTAGAAGCAATAAATTGAGTATTTCTAGATCTCATGAAAACTTCTGTTGTTTCAACTACGGATGTTGAAACTGATGTGGAAGTTTGTGACGTTCCTCTTAATTGATTTACAAGAGCATTTCTTTGATTCTCATTACCTCTTCTGAATTGAGGCAATCTATCAACTCTAACTCTATTTGTAGATCCTGATGAAATAGTCGGTAGTTGAACAGTTCTTACCCAACTATCACTCTGTGGTGAAAGTGCAATAGAACCAACATATGAAATTACATTAAATGGATTAACGTTTTCAACTTTTGTAGCTAATGGTTGACGAATCCATTGTATCTGTTCATATTTTAATGTAATTAGATTACCACTTTTTACTACATTTGAATCTAATAATTCAAAATTAGTTGACAAATCCAATGTTTCATCTGTAGCGTCAACTGCACTTACAATTTGAGACTCTAAAGTATTTTTTGTAATAAATGGAACTAATTCTCCTGCAACTTCATCAATTTCAAGAGTGGAAAAATTAGGATCAATTAATTCATAATTTTTAAAATCATCTACAAAAAATCCTGTCTTAAATCTATCAAATCCCTGAGCATCTTGAACTTGTAAAGTTTGAGTACTAATTTCTAATAAAGATAATGAAGTAACTTTTTCTAAATTATCTACTTTATTTTTAATATCACCAATATCTTTCATGGTGAATCTTTTATTATCCTTAATAAAGACTAAACCATCAGATGGTTTAAACAAATAAGGTGGAAGAGATATTGTAGCAAGTTCTAACACTTCCCCAGTATTAACTGGTTCTTTAGGTTTAATTGAAGATATACCTTTTTCAACAATAAAGTTTCCAAATTTATCTAAGTAAACTTTATCAATTCTAGGTAAATAATGATAATATGATATTGCAGAACTTTCATTTGGTGATAATATAAATTTAGGATCTGTACCAAAAGTTCTTGATGAAAAATCAAAAGGTGATGATGAAGATCCTGTAAATACTGAAACTTGTGGTCTAAAATCAAGAGCATCAGAACCTCTATATTTTTTAGAACCTATTAAAGGAATATCATCAGAATATCTATCTTTATCATAACTAAGAACTGTAAATACATCACCTTTATCATTTGAAGGAACTGAATAGTAGTCAAATACCACCAATAATTTTTTAGATGGTTCTGGATAATTTTGACCCCTTACAATTCTTGAGTAATCATAGTATTGATCTCTTTGTCCTTTGTCTAAAGAGAAATTATTGGTAATATCTTTATACTTTCCTGGAGTAATTGTTTTAATATCTGAAACTATATTAGAATCTTTGAAAGTTACAAATTCATTTTCTAAAAATCTAGCAGAATTTAAATAGACAATGCTAAGTGTATCTGGTTCCCCTGATGGTTTTGCTACAATTCTTCCTATAGCTTTACTAGTTTGTCCAACAAAATTTTCTCCAATTATTGCATTTTGAGTAACATTTTCATTTACATTAAATACAATCTTATCTAAAACAATATCCGAAGAATCTAAAGATTCATATACTGCAAGAACTTCAGAAACATCTGGATAATTCAAACAAATTTCTTCATCTTGAACTCTCAATCCATAATATTGATTATATGTTAATCCATCATTTACAGATGAACCAGCATTAGTTCCAGATAAAGAGTATTTCGATAATGAAACTGATACTGTCTTACTTCTATTGAATTGCTTTATTTTACTTTGCAATCCATTTTTCGATAAAGTAACGTTTACAACAACACCAGAATCAGTTGATTTATCTAAATTATTCAATTGAACTTGACTTCCAGTTACTACTACTTGATCTGAAGTTAATTTATCAACAGTACCATCTGAATAATGAACAGAATATCTCTGATTATTATATGATTGGAAGAATGCACTAGATATTCCTGAAATGTCTGATAAACTTAATGTTAAACTATTCGTTGATACATTTTTATTTGTAATTTGAGATGAAATTGATACCGTAGAATTACTTAAATTTAAAGATTCTACATAAGGATCTACAATTTCACTATAAAGATATCCTTTCTCTTGATTTTTAATTACGGAATCGCCAATAGTGTAGTTAACTTGTTCTTCTCCAGAAGGAAGACTACCATCACAAACATTTGAAACCGATGTTAATGGCCCTACGGTTAATACAGTTTTACTATCAGAAACTGTTAAAACTTTATTATAAGTTTCTGTACTAAATCCAACTCTTTTATACTTAATAATATTTCCAGGTTTAATTCCAGTTAAAGGTACAGCAGAAAAAGCATTTCCGTCAGAACGAACTGTAATAGAATCTCCAGATAAAGTATTTTCTAATTTTGTATCGCAAATAAAATCAGTAAATCCTGTTGTTGATGCTTGATAAATTGATTTTATATCTCCAATATTATAAACTGTAATTGTACCAATAGTTCTGGGATATATTTCAACTCCATTTATTAAAATTGATTCTCCAACAATAAATGATCCGGATGTCTGTCTTAATTTTATTGTTGTTGTATTACCTCCAGCAGAAACTGCATATCCTGTAGCACCACTACTCTTTCCTTTAATGAATGATGTTGCAGGTAATTCTGTATTTGATAAACTTTGATTTACTACTAATGTAGTATAAGTTTGTATATCATACAAATATAAGTTAAAATCGGTTGATGAATCTTTATAGGATTCATCAGTTAATGAAAACTTATATACTCTAGCATCTCCTATTTTTGTTCCTTGAGGTGTAGTGGTTCCATCTCTTCTATCACTATAAAGATCTACAGTTGCCTTTTCTTTTGCAGTTCCATAAACATTGTTTACTTGAATGAGATTTCCCATTTCAAAGAAAACATTAGAAAATGGTACAAATCGTGTATCTCTTGGTTTTTCTACATCAAGTATTGTAGTTCCTAATTTAGTTATATCATATCCTCTAACATAAGCTTTTCCTGGTGATAATTTAACACACATTAAATCGTCAGAAGGAATGCTTCCAAAACTTGTAGTTTCATCATCAAAAAATAATCCATCATTTCCAAGTCTATCGTTTAATGAATTATGTAATGAAACATTGAATTTTTCTACAGCATAATCACCAGATTCATCATAAGTTCTTTGTGCCAAATAGTCTCTAATAATAGAATATTGAGATTTTTCGTCTAATTTTTTAATTTTACCATCTTCTACTCTTAAAATCTCTACAAAATCTGTATCATTAATATCATCAATAGATTTTTTAGTTAAAGTTAAAGATATTTTAAATCTATCTGCGCCAGGTGCTGAAAAATTATTAAATCCTTTTGCATTATCATATAGACTACTATCATCATTAGGAGTTACAATATCTTCAGTAATTCTCAGACCTACTCTATATGAAGGAGTATTAGTATAATAATCTAGGATAATTGTTTGCTTATTTACTTTTACAAAATATCCTCTTATAAAATAAATACCGTCACCAATTGAGGCTGAAGAACCTACTGAAGACGCATTTAAACTAATTAAAGTCGCAAATACTGTTCCTGCAGTAATAGTTGTCAGTCCATATGTAATATCTTCTAAACAAGTTAAAGATTCACCATCCAAAAATGGATTGATATTAAAATCATTGTCAGAGTTTGAATATTTTACATATATGGTGATATCAGTTACATTATTATTATCTGGAAGAGCGACAAACTGAACTATAGCAGTAACTCCAGAAGTTTCTCCAACAATAGTTTTTCCTATTAATTGGCCAACATAAAGAGAAACATCTACACCAAAATTTGTTGCGTTTAACTTTATAGAGTTAAAATTAGAATCATAAACTATATTTCCAGGAATTACTACAGATCCCTCTTGGAAAATATTACTACCAAAAGATTCTAATTGATTTTGTAATATTGATTGTAATGTTGTAAGTTCTCTTGCCTGAATTGGGCGACCTGGATTGAATAGAACTTTATAAAAGTTCTTATCTGAACTAAAATCATCAAAATATGGACTAACATTAAGATCTGTTTTTTGCGCCATTTTTTAGAATTCCAGGATAATTTTAACGTCTTCTTTTTGTCTAGAGTTTCTTGAAACAAGAGGTCTATTACTAATATAAATTATGTCTCCAGATGTTTTATTTATCTCTGGATTAGAAATCCCTTGAGTGAATTGAGATCCAAGATTGATAATAGCACCATTAATTGTAGTAGTAATACCTGTATAACCAGTATCAATTGCTCCCGTGAATGAATCATCATCACTTTTTATTGGATATGCTGATGATTGAAAACTCAATCGATTTCCTAAATTAGAAATTGTTGCATAATCTGTTTGATCATTAGTTGTAGTGTTATAATTTAATCTTCTATCTTGATAGTATTTTAAAACTTTTGTTTGAGAATCATATGATGCTACATATCCAAAAGCAGTTCCAATTGCAACTCCATTTGAGTTTGTTACAACTTGTTTAATTTTTGTTCCAACAGAAATAGTTCCAGTAACTCCACCAGATGCTGGAGAAAATTTAATAGAACCTAAAGCAGAATATTGTGGATCGGTGTAAATTGAGGTAGATCCAAAAGAAGTAGGGTTCTTAACAATTCCTATTTGTGAAAACTTAGCATCAATTGGAAAATCCTTAGTAGAATCATCAAATCTTGCATAAATTAATACTTTATCAGCGCCAAGTTCTTTATATAAATCATATCCATGCCCTTTTGATGGTGGAATGATTGTAACTAATTTCGCAGCATTTGTAGAATTTGAAGATGTTGGAGATATTGATCCTAAATCAATTAAACCATAAGTATAACCTTTACCCCCAGAAGTTACATTTACACTATCTATTTGACCAGATGTATTTACATCAACAGAAACAGTTGCTCCAGATCCGTCACCTAAAATATTAAAGACCTGACCAGACCCACTTCTATAATTAGTACCTCTTTTCTCAATGTAAATCTTTTTAATTTGATTATCGTTAATTGAAGAATCTCCACTTTCTCTAACAGATACTATTTGGGAATCTGTAGATGTCTCCCAATTATTGGGTAAAGTTATGTATTCTGTAGAATCAAATTTTATAATATCACTTGGAGATATTGTAAACAGGTACTTCCAAACATAACCATCACCACTTTCACCTGCTTTAGATGGTTCTAAATCTGTAAATGTTGGTTCATCCTGAGAAGCATTTCCTGTAGGATTAGTTTCTGATGATCCATTATCAATACAAATATAAACTCTATAATCTGAGTTTATAACATAGTAATTTGCGTCATATAACCTTGAAGATTGAGTTATAGGAGATCTATTGGAAATGCTATAATCGTGTCTATAAATTTCATATTTTGTTCCACTAGTCCAATTTATTCTTCTAATTACTCTCCTTACATTATCAATGGTTATTTTTTTACCAAAAATCGATGTATCCTCATAATGACTTAAATAATCAAATGAATCAATAGGACTAGGTGTATTAGAGTCCCAATTCGAAGTTCCGCCAAATCCAACTGTTGGATTAGAAAATCCTAAAAATACATAATAAGAATTTTGAGAATTATTAATTGAATCTATAAAATTAGATGCATTAAATATCCTAAATTGGTCGGTTACAATTGACGCCATTTTATCGTAATCTTTTTTCTATATTTATATTTGCTATTTTATTGTTTTTTAATAGCACCAGTATCTCTAAGACCATAACCTCTTCTTTGAATAACTGGGAATGTAGATAATCCAACATCAACGCTTCTTCCAGTAACACCTATGGATATTGGATTTGATCTACTCGCAAATCCTGAAAGTCTTCCCCAAGAAAACTTCCCACAAATTCCAGAAGTATTTAATCCAACAATGTTTGTTGTAGAATTAATATTTGCCGTAATAATACCAGTATTATTTGACAAATTGTATGTATATTGTTGAATTATATAAATGTTATTTGCAAAAGTAGTTCCAAATCCAACAACATTTGAATTATTTGTATAAATTGAAGTTACGCCTTTTCCAACTAAAGTATCATAAACAAATATTGGATATCCATTTTGTAAAAACTCTGGATTTGTTACTCCAGTAAGATCAAGATTAAACTTAATTGCTAATGTTCCACCATTAACTCCAGCAGTAGTTCCAATACCAGTTACAATTCCAGAGAATCCTTTAACATCTGTTATGTTAAGAATATTTTCATAAGATGGTTTTGGAGTTTCAATTATAACTTTTGGTGGATTTGATAAACTATATCCATATCCAGGATTTGTGATAGTAATTGGTGTTGATAAAGAACCTCCAACTATAGAAATTGTTGCCTCTGCTATTGTTCCAATACCTATTCCAATTTTATTTGGTGAAGCAAATTTTACGGTTACGGAACCGCCCGTATATTCGCTTCCAGCGTTGTTAATAGTCAAATTGGTTATAGATCCACCTGACCCAACAGTTGCTGTTACAAGACCAGAAACATAACTAGTAGAATCAATTATTAAAGAGTCAAACTCAACAACTGCTGGATTTTCATAATTGAAAAACTTAGCGTTATCAACAAAAATTTGAGTTGATGATGACCCAAAATCTGAAATTAATCTTGCAGTTGGATAAATTTGGGACTCTATAGAATCTCTGGATTTATAAACATCAGTACCATTAATATTCTTATCTACTTTTTGTTTAGACCATACAATTGGTTTATAATTTTGATCATCAATACCTTCACCTAAGTAAATATCGGTTTCTATGCTATCTGAAGATTCAATTGAGGAAATTATCCTCTTTTCTTGACTAATTGTAGATGGTATTGTATTATTTTTAGTCAATCTTACTCCATCTCCAATTTTCAAAGTTTCATTTACTGAAACAATTGTACTGTCAGTATTTCTACTTCCTCTGTAGAAGAATATTGAAATGTTATCTTCAGACTTTGGAGGATTATTGAATATAAATGTAGATCCACCATCAAATTGATATGAATTTCCTGGTTGCTGTAAGACACCGTTTATAAAAATAAGAAGAATATAATTTAAATCAATGTCAGAAGCATTTTGATCATTAGGATCAATTTCAAAACTTAATAATTGAGAATTATAATATAATGGGAATCTTGTTCTTACTCCATCTTGAAGATTTTTAATAGAATCAATATAATCTAATTCACCAAATTGCCATGCAGCAAAACTATCTGTAAATGTATCTAATACAGTTAACTCAAATCTTTGTAATGGACTCAATAATCCTTTAGAAGTGACTAATCCAACAGGAGTGAATACGTCTCCAACATTAAATCCATATCCTTGTCTTGTAATATTAAATGAAGTGACTTCAAATAATGTGGATCCTATTCCAGTAGTAGATTTTGCACCAACATTAACATTGAGTAACAGTCCATTTCCAGTTAAAGACGTTGAACCTATACCAAGTCTACTTACTCCAGTAACAGGTAAGTTTTGGTATGATGGTGGGGAAACATTAATTGTTGGATTAACATATCCAGAACCTCCACTAACGACTGTAAATGATAATTCTCCACCAGAACCTGGTTGAGCAGTAATAACCGCACCAGTTCCAGTATGACCAGACTCGGTTACTGCAACAGAAACATTTCCATAATATCCAGATCCTTTAACATCACTAGATCCAGTTCCAACGGAAATAATAACTCCAGAATTAACTATAGCAGTAACTGATGCACCAACTAAAGGTGCATATCCAAGACCTGCAGTAGATCCAAGAGATACAATTAATCCATTTCTAGGAAGTTGATTTTGATTTACATCTGAATTATTTGTAATAATTGATCCATTTTCTGAAGTTATTCCAGTAAATACTATACTAGAAATTCCAGAAATATTATTTTCAGTAATATAAAAATTATTCTGTAAATTATTTTCCGTTGTTGGTGTTTGGAAAACATTATTGATAAAGACTATACCATTTCCACCACTAGTACCAATACCTGTAGTATTTGATCCATTTATAGTAAGTCTAAATGTTTGTCCAATACCAGTAAATTGTCCAGACAAATCATCATATAACTGATTAGAACTGTAGTCCTGTCTCAAAAATACTCTTCCATTAAATGATGATCTTGGGAATAATAAACCACTCTCATCTACAGAATCCACATTTGAATTTGGTTGACCAAGAGGAGGATCAATAAAATGAAGATTATTTTCTACAATATTAAATGATCCTCTATAAATTCTACCTACAGTATTGTCAGTGTGCGAAGATGAGATTGATCCAAGTGATCCTCTTTCAACTTCTAACAGTAAATATGTACCAATACCACTAATAGGGCCTGTATTAGTTGTTCCTATTCCTATTTTGTTTATTTTTAGTAGTTCATCATCTAATTTAAATATGTCCTTAGGTCTTAAAGAAGAAATTCCACTGACTGAAATTATTGTTGAAGCAGATCCAATAGATCCATAATTATTAACTAAGTTATAACTAATTGGAGTATATGATAAAGGATACTGAACAACATCATCAATACTGATGATAGTCCTTTCAAGTTTTTTGTTCATTTCTAAAACATGAGCATTTCCAGAACCATATGATGTAAAAGTTACAAAAATTCCAGCATTAGCATAATCTAACCTAGTTGAAAGTTTAAATTTATCATTATCAATCTTAATGGCATAAACATCACTTGGTAAAATATTTGTAACTACTCCAACAGAATTTAAAGTTAATCCAATTCCTACAGAAACTGAACTTATTCCAGAAAAAGTTGATCCTGGTTTGTAAATTAATTTCTCATAATTGCTGAAGAAATGATTTTTAATTGTAAATTCTCCAGTTACAGGATTTAAAACACTAGAATCTGAAGGATCAAACTTTTTAGCATAAATTGGGAATCCTTTATTAAATAATTCAAATGAAGTGGAATTAATTCTATCTCCATTAACAGAATCAAATTTTGTTGCAAAAATAGATTCTACTGACGATCCATAGTTTAGATCTGGTGGAATATTAATGAAATCATATTGTGTATAGAAAATTTCATTAAATGATTGTACAATTAATTCACTAGAAGTGAATTTCGAATCTGGATAGAATACAAGATCTATATTTGATCCTGTATATTTTGTATCAAAAGTACCAATTCCAACATTATCTTCTACAGTTAAGAAAGGATAACTTGTTGATGATGTATTTTGATTTGAATTGACTACAGAAACCTCATATAATGCACTAGTTGATCCTACACCAACTTTAGTGAAAGATTTATATGAAGAGAAGGTCTCTTTATTCAAAGAAAGTACTGTAGTTACTCCAGTTATAATGGAGTATTGGGATTCATATTTTGCAGTTTTTTCAAAACCATTTAATTCACCAATATTTTTAAATCTATAAGTTCCGATTCCTGATGAAGTTGAACCAATACCTATAACTTTTGATCTTATATTTACTTGATTACTAAGTTTGTTGTAATATTTTAGTTTTAACACACCAGATTCAACTATTGCATTAAAATCTCCTGAAATGTTAGATGAGAAATTTCCAGTAGATTTTTCAGAATCGAAGTAGTAATTTGCTAAGTAAGTATCATTTCCATTATAAGTTAAATATATGTCAACAAAATCAGAATCGATATTAGTTTCATCAAAAATTTCAATGTTAGCATATAAAGACTGAACAATATTTGCAGGGAACTCTATAACAGACTCTGTAGTAATTCCAGATACAGTTTGATTATTTGATAATAAATTAGCAAATCCAAAGGAAGTTGAACCTATACCTGCAGTTTGATTAAAAGTATTTTTAAGAAGTTTAATATTATAATCAGTATCATATGGATCTGTGGGTTCAAATTTCAATCCTACTTCTTTCTTTTCAGTAATGTATGCAGTAATATCAGATAACTTTTCATCTGAGGTAGATAAAATATTTTTCTCTAATGAAAATACATTTTCTAACTTATCAGTAAGAACAACCAACTCAGTTAATTGTACATCACCAGTAGATATTGAAGTTGTTTGAATTAAAAATCTATTAAATGATTCTGCAAAAGGATATGAAATTATATTTGAAATAATAGTGTTTTCATCAGAAACTTCATTATTTGAGAATAATTTTCCAATATCATCAATTTCTAAAACTTTATTTGTGGAACACTTAATATAACTTGCAAGTCTCTTATTTTTTAATTTAATGAATTTGGATGATAATTCTTGAGGGTTTAAATCAATTCCAAGATCAAAATTATTGATATCATCAACTCTTAATGTTTCATCTATAATATCTCTAATTATAGTTTCTGTAGTAATTCCTACTACATCAGGCACATTTGTAACTGATTTAATTTCAGTGTCTGCAAAATTTTTCAATCCTACTGGATGAACTAATGAATTAACATTACTAATCAAATCCTCAAATTCTAAAGGACTCTTTACAGTATAAGAAAGATTTTGATAATAATCATTATCACTTAATGTTTGTATATCTTCATTAAGATATCCAGAATTATCTTCCCAATAAGAATTATTCTTATTTGAATAATCTACATTAAATTCTCCACTTCTATTTTTAATTGAGTTTATTGTAGCAATAACTCCTGTAATATCTCCTTTTATTACATCTCCATTTTTTAAATCATATGTACCAAGAACTCTAATACTTGTATCTTTTGATTCTACAACGTTCAAGTCTTGTGATACAAATGTTTGATTTAACTTTACAAGTAATTTTTCCCCTTGTTTAAAGTTGATATTTTCTTGATTTACAGTAAACTTAGGATAATCTGAGTATTTTATTACAGAGGCAAATGAAGTTTGTGATGTCTTAGCAATACCTGGATTCGTAGTAAAACCTGATATACTATATTCTAATATTGCTGGATTAGAGTTTGTATACCCTCCTACAGGAACGGTAAAGAAATTATAACCATTGTCTGTCGAATTAAGACCATTTCCAGACCCATCAATAATTTCAATACCTTCTACAAAAATCTTATCACCATCAGAGAATAAATCCGAAGGGAAGTTATTGATGGGAGTCTTTAAATAGCATGTTACTATACCAGATGTTGATGATTCAACTTTACTAATACTAATTCCATTAGAATTATCTATAGAATATAATTCATGAATTACATTTTTTAATCCTTTTGGATTATAAGAAATATCTAATGAAGTAATTGTATTTGATGTTAATATTGGATTAATTGCAGCATCTTCTACTAACTCTCTGGTTTCTGAATTTATGAGTCTTAATTTTGGAGGATATGAGTAATTTTTTCCACCATCATCAATTAATATTGACTTTATAGTATCTTTTGATTCTAATGTCAGTATTTTTGGTATTTTAGCTGTTGGTCTAATAGTTTTATCAGCACTATATTCAAATAACTGATTTACTATTCTTAAAGAATTTGATTTACCAATGTCTTTTGAAGTTGGAACTACATAAGATCCAGTTCCTTCAGTAGATGCAATACTAATTACTGCAGGTATATCCTTAAAGTTTGAAGATGTTGCAACTATTTCTATGTCATTTATTTCTCCATTTGCAACTTTTGATGTAGTTGTGTATTTCAGAGTAGTTGTATTTGAAGTATTATATAAAACATTTTCTGGAATAATATTGGTTGTTAAAGCAAATTTATCTGACGATACATCTTTAACTTTATAAGTGTTATTATACAGACTAGGTGTGAAAGATATTGTTGAATAATTGGTAACTTCATAGTCAACTGATGTAGAAATACCAGATTTTTCTAAGGTATAATAAAGATTATGTGGAACTCCAAAAGTATGAGCAACTGATACATATGCAGTGCTGGTAACTCCTATAGTTCCAACTCCACTTACAATAAATGAGTTTTTATCTAAAGATGCCTGGTATTTGTTTTTAAAATTAGGATCATAGTAAATGCCAAGATTATATCCTTGCAATGAAGAATCTGAAACATTAAAAATTAAATCATTCCCCTCAATAGCATCAATTTGTGGATTTACTAATGATAAAACTTGATTTTTTCCACCAGTGCTTCCAATACTAACTTTATTTGGTGGTGATGCTAAACTATCGGAAAGAGTTTCTGAAAGATTAAATCTATCGGAATCAATTTTATAAACAAAATATGTTGATGATGAAAGACCTGATGCTGATACATCTTTAGCATAATAATAAACTTTATCACCAGTTTTAAATCCGTGATTATTGATAGTTATTATACTGGTTGAAGTATTAATTGCGGAAGAACTAAACCCTATCGGATTTATTAAAAGTTTATTAGAAAACTTATCTAACTGAAGATTAACTGATGAAGATGTTCCAATTCCTACTGATAAATTAGGTTCAACTGTAATTTTTACTTGATCATCAATGCTTAATCCGTGAGTTTGTGCAGTAGATACAATAACCAATGATCTTGCAATATTTCCAAGATATTGATTGAAATCACTTTCTATTGAATATTCATAATCATCAGATCCATTAGTTCTAAAAAATAGTTCATCTGAAGATAAAGATGTTTTTAATCCAATATAATTTGCCGATTTATTGACTATGTACAGTGATTGGAAGTCTCCAGATACTGGTAAAGAAAATATGGATCCAGAACTTGATGTAGAAACTCCTAGTGCATTTGTTCCAGATTTTCTTCTAAAAATTACTTTTTGATTTGTTTCAAATGGATGATTTTTTAAGAAAATTGAACGAGTAATTAAAGACCTTTCAAAAGATTGACTATCAAATTTGTAAGTAGTAGTAGATGCAATTCCTGTTACAGTACCTAAACCAATACACTCTAAAGGATTAAAAAGAACTTTGATATTTGGTTTAGATTCAAAACTTTCTGAACTTGCTGAAATTGTTAATGAATTTGGTAAATATAATACTTCTGTTGAGGTAGAATATCCCACTGCAGAAATATTTCGTTTTGTTCTAAGTGCTCTCTGGAAAGGAAATATATCTAAAATAGGAAGAACTTCAGATCCAATTGAAAAACTAGATCCAATAGAAATGTTATTTGGAATACTGGATACAAAAACATCAGTTACTATTCCACTAACAGCGTTTGTTGGAATATTTTTCGTTAATATTGCTTTTTGAGTATCAACTTCAATATTAAAACTTCTGTTTAATTTGTTTAAGTATGTTGAGAATCCAGATACAATAATATTATCCTTATCTTTAAGATCGTGGTTTGGTAAAATAAAGATTTCGACTTTATCAGAATCTTTCCACTTAAACACAGCATCATTATAAGATTTTACTGAACTAGCAATACTTGTTACAGATTTTCCTTTTATAGAAGATATTCTTGCTAATACTTCACTACCTGTAATTTTATTAGATTCTAATACTACCTGATCAGATACTTTATACTTATCTCCACCTTTAATTATATTAAAACCATCTATAGTTCCTTTTGAAGATGCCTCAACGACTGTTTTTTGCTTTTCAACATTTCCAGACTGAATTAAAAATTCATTTCTTGCAAAAGAATCCCCTACTTTATATGGAAGAGTATTTCTAATTAATTTTGAAGTATTAAAATCATAATCTTGATTTAATGATGAATTATCGGAAATGTATTCAGATCTATATTTCTCTCCAACAAAATATGGGAATTTTGGAATATAGACATTTGAAGTTCCAGAATTATCTAAAGTTGCAAAATAAGCATATACCCCATCTGGAAATTCTGGAGTTCTACAGTATCTACCGTTATTTAAATCTAAATCTCCAGATCCGTCAAATATATAATCATCTATAAAAAATCCGCTTGGAAAATCTAAAGGTCTATTTTCAACACTATTAACATTTAAAGTGTAACTTGGAGAAATTAACTTGATTGAAGAATTTGAATCTTCTGGATCTGAATATCCAAATGCACCATAAATTGGATTTCCATCATACGCCCATCCAATAATTGGTGAGTGTACTGAAGAATCAGAATCATTAAATTGTTCTCTCAAACTATCATTATATGAGCAAATTGAATACTTAAGATCTTCTTCACCTGCTATTATAACTTCACTTCCAAATCTAGTGTTATTATTGACACTTAAAGATCTAATGGAGGCATCTAAAATTGCACCCTTTCCGGATGGAATAACACTTATTGAAGTATTTTTTTCAGTATATCCACTACCTTGATTAATAACTACTGCACTTACAATCTTTCCACCAGAAACTACTGCTTTTATTTTTGCATTTACACCATCACCATTTACAAGCAGTTCTGGAGTTGAATAATAATTAGTTCCTGAAAATTGAATTTGTACTTGTTCAATAATTCCATTTACAATAATTGGTTTTAATTGGGCACCTTCTCCAGTTTTAATTGTTACTAAAGGTTTTTTATGTAAGTTTAAAATATTGGATCCATAATTTGATCCAGATTCATAAACATAACAATTCGTTATTTTTCCACTAACAACTGGATACGAGGTAATATTTTTAACTTCAGTTCCAAATCCAACACAAGATACTGATACGTTTATTTCTGGATATTTAAAATATTGGTATCCAGATCCAGTTGATCTTAAATTAACATATTTTTTCCTATTATAGTCAATACTATTTGATTCAATAATACCTCTTGTTCTTGTAGAATCTGTTGTTTTGATATATGCTGACAATGTTGATGAAATTTTATTTCCTTCTTCTACCTGAACACCCCAAATATAAACACCTGTATTATCTCCAATGAAAGGATTTCCACCAAATGTAATGGTATTAAAAATATTGAAAGCAAATGAATCACTAACATGAACCATTTTATAAACAACAGAACATCTATACCAACCATCTCCAAAATATTCAATTTCAGAATCTTGATACACAACATTAGTTGTTGGAGCATAAATTATTCCAGATTCTATATCAAATATTGCACCTTCGACATTTGCTTGAGATCCTGCACCAGAAAACTGAACATACTTATAACTACCATTTTTCTTAACAAAAATACTTGCAGTGTATACCTTTCCATTTTGGTATGTTCCAGCTCTAGCAATTTGATGCCCTGCATTAGTAGTATCTGCAGTCATTAAGTTAGCAGTTTTTGTTCCGTCTGGAGCAATCGCTGCCATAGATGTTATTCCTACATTATTTTTAGTCCAGTAAGAATTGCTAAAATCTTCACTATATTTTAATAAGTTTTCACTTGGATTTTGATATCCAGTTTCTGATAATTTGAAATTGTCTTCATCAATTACCGTAACTGAATATAAAGTATTTGTATTGATGCCTGAAATTCTTGTTGTTTGATACGTATACTTTATTAAATCTTTATCTTTTAAATTGTGATTTTTAAAATAAATCGAATCACTGATAGTTGAAATTCCAGTTGGTTTTATAATTAACTCTTTATTTTCGTAAGTTCCACCTTCAAGGACTTTTATTCCTGTTAAAATAGATCTTTTATTTGATGTTCTAAATCTATGAATACCTAAAGTATTTGTTGTACTAAATCCAACAGTATTTAAACCAACTCTTAAATCTAATTCTGATGGATATAACTGAATAGTAGTTTTATTTAATACTTTGCTGTAATATGACGTTCTATTATTAAGAGTTAAATTTGTAATTACGTTATCTGGGGAACCAAAAGGATTAATTCCAAGTTCGGCGTTACCATTAGAGTCGTATATAATTTGATCACCAGTTCTTAATTCATGATCATCTAAAAATGTAATAGTATCGAGAGCAGTATCTACACCACCAAAATTGGTTTTCCTCCTTGCATCAAATGAAATATAACGATACCTATTTTCTATTGTTGGTTGTACCGACGCTCCAGATCCATTACCACCAGTGATTGATATTTGGACATTATAATTTGGATTAATTTCAGTTGGAACAATAGAAACTTCTTTTAATGATCCAACTAGTGCTGGATTAACTAAAGCAGTTGTTCCAGTTTGTGTTGGAGAACTTAATTCAATTTTTGGAGGATTAATTACATCGTATTCAGAACCTCCAGATAAAATAGAAACAGAGTCTACAGGGCCATAATAAACTTTACTTGTAGATTTATAATTCTTTACTTCTACACCATTTACTAACATTCCTACAGAGGAATTTTGTAAAATTTCATTATTTAATTCTGCAGGTTTGGGTGGTTGATTTGGAAACTTTCTTAATAACTTTTGAGAAGATACTAATCTTGATTTCTGAGGTTCTAAAATAAAATTATGAGATCCTGGAGAATCGTTTAGTGGTTGAAACTCAATATACTTAGATCCCAAAATAAAAGAATTTGAAAAGTATAATCTAATTTTATTAGGTTCTACTACTTCAACAAAATAAAAACCCTCATCAAGTCCAGATATCGATGCGTTTTCTGGTTGATAATAAACTCTATCACCAGTAATAAATTCTACGGGAGTATCAAAAGAAATGATGGAATATTTTCCAGTATCTTGTGAATAACCCTGAATATAACCTAAATTATCAGGAGTTCCAGAAGCTTCTGGAATTGACTTCTCTACAAGAGTTTTAGTTATATTATATGATGGAAGAGAATTACTTGCAACATAATAATATCCATCATTACCATCATATAAATTTTGAATATCAGAAACTAATACATTATTCCCATAATTTATAGGAACAGTTGAACTACTTGCTTTATTAACTCTTCTTCTTATTTCATATTTTTTTGTTTGATCATAAGAAAATGATCCTAAATTATCTAAGGAAACTTGATTTGTTTCATAATTTATTCCATTGGCAGCAACTATTGGGGGATTAGACTCATTAGAAACTATCGTCTGACTTCCTTTAATTAAAATATCTACTTTATCTCCTGGTTTTAAACTTGATTTATCAATTGGACTAGAAAGTACAAAATCTGAATTTAAAACTTCATATCTTGTTTTGGTATTATAAACCCATGAATTTGCAAAAATATGAGTATAATTCTTATTCTCTGAAGGATTATCTATAATTTTTCCAAGATTCTTTACAAAAATCTCTTCATTTTCTTTATATAAGTAAATATCATCTGTAGGTACGAAATCAGAAAGAATTCCATCGATTCTTATTTCTACTTTTTTAGTAGTATCGCCATCTTCATACCCATAGTAATAATCATTAGTTGCAATGTCAGATGCTATTTCAATTTCTTCAGTAATTCCAGAACATCCAAAAAATTGATTAATACTTTTATCGGTATATTGTATAACGTTATTTCCACAAATTAAAGTACCACTTTTATCAAATCCAATTGTAGAATCAACAGTAATAACTTCTGATCCAACTTCTATACTGTCTAAAACTTTAGTTTTAGGTATAATTGTGAAATTACCTTCAACTTTACTTGTTAAATCAAAACCCACAAATAATGATAATTTATAATATGTTTTTCCAGATCTAGAAAAAATTTCTGCCGAAGATACTGAAGCAAATGATGTTGGATCTGAATTTTTTACAATGGTTTGACCTACAAGTCTGGTAGGATCTCCTGATACTCTCTCTGAAATTACATTTTCTCTTCTAATGTAAGTTGCAGAAGATGGTTTAATTAAAAACTTTTCAAGATCAATAATTTTTGGATCTGTACCATAAAGAACATTAAACAATATTCTAAAAGATTCGGGAGTTCCTTTAGATTGATAAAATGATTTAATTTCTTTAATAAAATTACCTACGTTTAACTCAGGTACAAAATCTACGTCTTCTAATCCAGGAGTTAAAAGAAATTTAATTTTTTTATAGAATTCTTTTAAAAATAATGAACTTAAATTTTCTACAGAAGAATTTGCAGTGTGAGATGCTGCAACACTAGTACTAAAAACTAGTTCTTCAATATTTAAATTATTCTGATAATTGGTAACACCACTAAATCCTCTTACACAACCAATAAATCTATCATCATCTTTCTCAGTGTAAGTGATAATTTCATTATCAATTTTTAATAAACCATACTTATCAGGAAATCCTTTTGTTGAACTTACAAAAATTGTAGTATCAGATATACTTACGTTGTCAGTAAGAGTATATGACCCATCAATAATTTCTGGAATTAAATAATCTAACTTTAAGTATTGATCTAAGTTTTCTACAATATCATATGATCCACCCTGATATTCCTGGGAAATGTAATATTGTTTTAAAAATTCAGAAACCTTAGGATTTTCATCTAAAATAAATTCTGGTAATTGATTTTCAATTATTTCTTGAATTTTAATTCTAGTGTCAAAACCGGGTGCGGTCATATTATACCCTCTTTAATTCTTCTGTTGAGTAACTTGAAGTGTAGTAGTCCTTGGAGAATAATACTCCAGAAATATCATCTCCTGATGATATCACGTCTCTAACGATATTTATTGAACTTTTTGAAATGTCAAAAGACAAATATAAATCTTTTAATCCAATAACATCATTTGATTCTGGAGTTGCTTCAATCTCAATAATATTATTTTGAGCATCTGTAGAAACAACTGTGATAGGGCCAATGATAATTTCACCTTTTGTATAGTCAACTGTACCTGCGGACTTCACAATAACTTGATTTTGATTGTTTTCGACAGGTTTTACAATTGATATAATACCCTTTCCACTTCCATCCAAATTTCCATTCACATCTTTATTTGGAATATCAGTAATATAAACAGTGTCAGGTTCATCCATAATCCTAAATCCAGTTGATTTAATATTAAATCCACCTGCATTAATATGGAAAGAATTTCCATAACATAATTCATATTGAGTTGCCTGATTAATCAAACATACAAGATCTCTTCTAATCTTGACTCTTGTAATATTAGAAGTTACAGATACATCAGTGTTATCAATGATTTGTTGTACTTTACTGTACTTAAATCTTCCACCAAATTTATTCAAATCTACAGAGTTAGAATAATCTGTAAGTGACTTGACAACCTTAGTTTTTAAAGCATCTGCTGAAGAAATTTGAGTCGAATTATAATAAACAGAAGAAACAATCTCAACATAAAGAAGTTTGAGGTCAATGATCTTTTGATTGATTCCAGAAATACTATATTGCTTTAATTTTGAAAGAATTTGAGACTTATCAAAATCAGATACAAAAGATCCAGTCTTGGGTTTAATTGTGATATTTACTGTTCCAAATTCTGGAGGAGATAACTCTTCACCACCAATTACAGAAATAGTATCTGCATCTGGGTAGATATATTTAATAATCGCCTCATAATCCTTTGCAGTTACAGCACGATATTGAGAAGAATATAATCTAGGAGCAAAATATTTTACAGAATCAATGGACTCAATATCAGAACCATTTTGAGATGGTTGAATTGTTGTAACTAAGACATCATTAGTTGGAGTAATAACTTGATTTGTGGTATTAGTTAAACTTCCAGCGAATGAAAAATTAGTAACACCATTACCTTCACTACCATCACTTACAATATAAGTGACTGTAATAACAGAATTATTCTCTAATTTTTTACCAATAATTCCATCACCAAACAATAATTCATACTTTTCATCCTGTACTTCCTGAAGTAAATAAATTTCAGAAGTTGAATTGATTGTTATGATATTATCAATTAACGAGTATTTTTTACCTAGTCCACTATCATTTAATCCTTTAACATAAACATTAATTGTTGATGTATCGATTGAAGGATTGTCTAAAATGAATCTTTGATCCTTAGATCCATTTACAACAAATTGTTTTGTTAAAAAGGTTCCTTGATAAATCGTAATATCTTCAAAAGATGCAACTCCCGAATTAATTCTTGTAGTAATATTCTGAGGAATTGAAAATATAAAAGATGTATCATTAGAAGGGCCTACACATACAAGTCCTTCTTTAAGGGTTAGGGTAGATGAAGTTGAGTTTGTTTCAATCGAGAATGAAACATTGGCTTTCGCTGATGTTTTTGATCTTGGAACATATCCAATGTTTCGTGCAAGTGAAACAACATTCTCTCTGACTGTAGCCGAATCTAGAAAAGATTCATTTACAATCATATTGGAATTAAATGCTGTTATATACGTATTATACGCTAGAACATCAATTAAAACTGAAAAGTTAGAACCTTCAAAGTCAAAGTCCGTGAAATTTGAATTTGCACGAAGATAATCTTTAATTGATGTTCTTATCTGATCAAAATCTAGATTAGTAAACTGTGTAAAAGGCATTTTATCTTGTTGCCTCTAGTATGAATGAAAATTCTTGAGTCGGAAATTCTTGTCCAATGATATCATAAACAATCTCAACATTGAAACTATTATCATCAGGAAGTGGGTCAACTTCAACTTTTACATTTGTAACTCTAGGTTCATAGTTTTTAATTACAACTTCAACTTGTTCCTGAATTACTGATGCAGTACCGAAATCAACAAAATCAAATAATGATTGTCTAACTTCAGATCCTATAGTTGAGTTAAAAAACCTTTCAGTTAAAGAAGTTTCAACTAAATTACGAACAGATCTTGTAATCGCATTTTCATTTTTAAGAATTGGTAAATCTTTTGTAACCGGATGAGGTTCAAAAGATAAACTTATATCCTTAAATGCTCTAGATGTCCTTTGAATAATTGGCATTGGACAAGAATATTTCTTGTGTTATTTATATTTACTTCCAGGGAGAACCGTAAACTGGTTCAGTTCCATAATCCCAATCATCATAATCATCATCATTACGAATCTTTTCATGCAGATCAACTTGTTTTTTAAGATTGTGTCTTGGTGCAAGATCATGCATAACTTCCTGAATTACACGTTGTGGTGGATTTCCATCATAATCTGTGACTAATTTTGAAGTTCCCCACATGGATCTCATGTATTCACGATCTCTATCTACTGGTAAATTGGACATTTTAGCTCCTGTTTAGTTAAAAACAGAACTTTTTTGTGAAGGAGGTTGCTATCTCCCTAATTCTATTTACCTAATAATTTCTCTAAGTTTATAATTGTCCGAATTTAGGTACTTTAAGAGTTCTAAAGCGATTAATTTTGGATTTCCGTCTCCACATGTGTAGACATCAATCGCAATTGTACCTTGTTCAGGCCATGTATGACAAGAAACATGACTTTCTGACAGTGCAATGACGATCGTAACTCCTTGTGGAACGAAACAATGCTGATAAATGTTTAAAATTGTCATCTTAGCACGTTTGATACCGTTCTCCATTGCTTCTTGAAGGGAAATTCCATCATTCAAAAGTTTAAAATCAACATCATACACCTCTAAAAGAAGGTGATTTCCCATTGAGAACTGTTCCAAGTGTCTAAAATTAAAAAATCTATTTATTTCTTATATTTTTTACCATTTCATAGTCATCCTCAAGTATTTGTTGAAGATATTCATCATCCCAATGGTCATAATAAGTGGTTTTTGCCAACATTTGACGTAATTTTGATAAAAATTCAGTATCTTGATACAAAATTAGGTTATATCTTCCATTATTTGTTTGAGTGTTTCCAATAAAACTAGGTTCATCTCTAAAATCATCAAAAAATTTATACTTTGAATACTTGATGTTTAGTTGTTTCAGTTTAAGACGAGCAAAATCGAGATCTAAATCGTCCTCAACAACAAAAATCACGACACCATAACTCTCAGAGAGAGGTTTGATGTCGTGAATAGAAGTCTTTACGATCTTATAAGTATTATTTTTTGCAAAAGGGCAGATTGAAAATCCGCCCAGGTCTGGATTTGAACGTTGAATTTCAGAAATCCATTGTTTAAGGTCTTCTTCTATTTTATTTTCCTTGTCCACGATACTTTTTACGTGCGCCATTACGTGACGTTGCCGCATATTTAGTTCCCCCGCCAAGGCCTTGGCGAGATTTTTTAGGTGGCCCAGCAATATAAGAACTGGTTTTACCTGCAATAGACTTAGACTTTGCCATAATTTTCAACAATTTCAGTGTAAATTTCATCAGGGGATGGAGAACCTGTCTGATAATATTCAATCGACAGATCATCCATAATATTGAAGTATTCTTCTTCTGTGAGATGTGAATAAATTTTACGACCCTTACAATAGATATTATAAAGATCGTGTGATTTGTTCGTCATATCAAATAATTCTTGTCTTTTCGTGACCAACTCTAATACGTGGATCGCACCAAATTTCAAAACCTGCTTCCTTTGCATCCAAACAGAAACTCACATCTTCTCCGCACATATCTTGTACGTCACCAGATTCAAAGACTTGCATCTTAGGAGCAAACCAAGGATACTTCATCTCAGAATGTTCGAAGACTCCTTTCTTAATTAGTAACCAACCAAATCCAGTGTAATCAACTGTAAATGGTTTCTTACGCTTTGAAATCGTTTCAAGTGTCTCATGATTCATGACTCCACCATTGCTGCGGAAATCATCTTCCTCTAACCAGTGAGCAACAGAAGTTGTCTGACCATCTTCTGTACAATACCAACCAGCGGCAATGTCCTTCTCCATCAGAACCAATTGCCAGAATGAATTTGAACTAAAAACAATATCAGAATCAATCCAAAGTTGCCAATCATAATTCAACTTTCCATCCCATGGAAGTTGATCCGGACCACGAAGAACATTTGCACCTAAACACTTACAACGTGCAAAGTTTACCATTGATGAATAATCTTGAGAAATTTGAATGCTTGCTCCTGCTTGTACAAGATCAAAACAAAGTTGTACAAAGTTCTTCAAGAAGATATATGAAACATTTCTACCAGGTAAACAAAATACAATTGATTTACCTCTTACCATCTCTTTTGCCGCATCGTAATCCCATTCAATCGTAGAATTGGTTACTTCGGGCGCTTTTGCTTTTACTGTAAATCCTTTAGCCATAAGTTGAATGATTTTACTTCAATATCATAACGTATTATATAGTGGTTGTCAATCTCTCCGAGTCAATGGTCAACAATCACTGACCGATCAAGAGTTAATTCAACATATGAAAGATCCTCTTTTTTTACAGATACTGTTTCGGCGTCGATGACAGATAAAAAATTATGAATCATATTCCAAGTTCTTTCAAACTCTTCATATGTTAAACTGTGATATAAACACTTTTGCTTTGCATATATGTGATATACTTTATCGTTCATAATTTACCTCTTTCATGACGATTTCGTTTCCTTCGAGAGTCATTGAAACCTCTGTGCCTTCATACCATGATAACTCTGTAGACATCCACTCTGGTATTATAACATAATATTCACCACTAATTGGATCAACCTCTATAGTCTGAATATTATCCCCGGAATTTTTTTTCATCTCTGCAAATTATTTTTTATTTTTTCACATTATATATTACTTTTTGTTTTTTGACGACCCTGGGAGAATTTTTTATGGACGCCGGATTTTTTTAGTTCTTATGAGATATATTGAGGTCTTGTGTAACACTTTGTAGGTTAGGGTAGTGTTGCGTTTTTATAACCGCATGGATCGCCGCCATCGGCATAACACGATACCGTTATACTGCCATAACGCACCCAAAGCATACAACGGTAGCGTGATGCCGTAAGTATAAAGAAAGGGGGAGAGACTGCCTCCCCCTAAGTGTAATTAACCTATCGCAATCCTAGGTGTTTTGCTACAACGTAAGACATCAATGTGACATCCACACCATAATCAAAATCCTCAGACTCTGAAGGAAAGAATGTAACATACCATCCGCCAGTTCCTGTTATTGTGGGGATCTCACCTTTAAGTTCACACGCCACAACATAATTGTAAGCGATTGTTCTAATGTATGCTGCTTTACTTTCAGCATTAGGTGAACCGTTGCGGTTAATTTGCATCAGCACGTTGACTGTATCCTCCAGACCAGAATACTCCCAACGGATGCGAATTTGATTGCAAAGTGTAGCGGTCATGGTGAAAAGTGTAGGGTGAAAGGTGAAAGGAAGGGAGGCGGAATTGCCTCCCTAAGTGTAACTTACTTCGCCCAGGTTACGCGGATAAATTGATCACCAGCGGTAACTTGTGCCACGCCAGTTGCAACCTCTTTATCCTTCTCTGCTTTAAGGTTAATCTCAAGAACCTTAATCGCGGGAGAATAGGTAACTTTATCACGTGAGGTGAGTGATACCAATCCCCATACTGTGCGCTCGGAAGTTACATCAGCGGCGATCATAATGCCCGCGATCTCATCACGCAGGCGCTTGCATTCTGCCTCTGCTTCCTTACACTTAGCATCAGCGGTGGCAAGATGCCCCATCAAGGTCTCAAGCGTATCCGAAACGATGGCGGCGGGCAGATCGTAGGATTGTGCCATGGGTCTGGGGCGGATCGGGTGAAAGGTCGTTTCCGATCCGTTGAAACAACATTAACCGATCCCCCCCTGATCCCACAAGAGGGTTTTAGACGGTCTGCCGATTGGCACAAGGGGCAGTTTGTATAAAGAATAAAGAACTCACAAAATATAAAGAATTAGACAGGACTGAATGTAAAGAATAAACCACACCACTGACAATAAATTACATTCAATCCTGAGTGATTCTTTATACTCAGTGGTAAGTATAAAGAATAAAGAATTATTTCTTCTTTCTTCTTGTGTTTGCTGCTTTCTTTGCTCCGTTAGTCTTTGCTTGTGACTTTACTGTTTTGAATCTACGATCAGGGCGTGATGTGCCATTTTTGTGAATCCAACGACCGAACATTGTTTTGCCTCAGATAAAGTTAGCGGGTGATCCACAGGAACGATAGAATGCTATCATTCTCTCTGCTTCCTCTTTTGTGGTGAATGATTGTGTGCGCCATTCACAATTATTGTATGGTGTTTGATACTTAATTGTGAAACCGATTGAATTGATTTGTTTGTTCATTTGATTGATTGAATGATGTATGCGCATCTCGACTAGATGCGCATCTCGACTAGATTTTATGGTTCGATTGTGTTTGCAACCGTGTGCAGTATTGTTGCTGTAACGTGTCTTATAGGTGCCATAGGTTGCCACAAAATAACAAAAACGGCGATGATTCCTAAGGTCTTCATTTCAAACCACAAACAGAAGGGCGGGTGATACAAATGCGATCGGCGGCGGCATCCGTGCTAGGATCAACGGTTGCCAGGGCGCTTAAGGTGCGCAGTCCGATCAGAACAGACAGGAGACAGAATAGGAAGGGGAAGCGATGCATGATGATGGGAGATGGGGGGGGATTGCTCCCCCGTGATTGTATCAGAACGCCAGAGCGGCGATGAGGCGGTCACGCTTGCGGATCTGGTGTGTCCAGATAAACCACCGATCACGCTTGCCGTTGGCGGTGCGTGTGGCGCCTAGGATGCCCTCCCACTCCATCTCAACCATGAGAGCGTGAATGGTGCCCTTGTGCTTTGCAGGATCCAAACCCATGGCGCGAACGATCTCAGAGCATGTCTGATCGCCACCGTTGATCAAGTGAGAACGGATGCTGGCGCGAACGATTGAATGCAGGTTCATCGGAGTGGTGTGGTGAACTGAGAGAATCATACAGGCACCATGGGGGATCAGTCTATGGGGAGTTGTGCCACCTTGCGCACTGTCCACTCTGGCGGTTTTATGGGTCAGGGTCGCCTGTAGGATGTGGAGACAATCAGATGAGGTGAGGGGTATCACCGTAGACGACAATGATCGCCACCGAACCTGCCATGAAATAATGGCGCCAAAAGTATAAAAAAGGGGGGGTGGATTGTGCCCCCTAAGTGTTAACCTACAATGGCATTAACTGTCTTTTTGGCAGTGCCATGTGCAGGGAATGCAATCACAAACTGGCGATCTGCTACCTGACACAAACCACACGTGGCACATGTTACGTTGTCGTGGATTGTTGCAGGACATGTGATCACTTTACGACCTGATTCTGTCTTATAGAATCGATCAGTCTTGTCAGAGTGAACAACAGCAACAGCAGGGATTCCGTGCTCTGACATTACTTTATCAGCAACCTCTACGCTCTCAGTGCTAGCGTTAATGGTGAACCCTGCAGAGTTAGCATCCTGCAGAATCTTAACGTTGTGAGCATTCAAAGGATGATGAGTATAAGTATACCCACGGCGACCTTTGTTTGCTGATACTAACTGCTGCAGCATGTTAGGGTTAATGTCGCCCAGAATGTGTGGCAGGTCACCGCTTACATTGTGGCGCCAAATTTGACCGCGCTGAATGTTACGAATGGCACCGATAAACTCAGACCATACGTAACCGCGTTCGCCTTCAGATACCTTGCGCCAATGTAAAGCTTGGGGGCCGGACTTAGCGTAGCAACCTTTATCGTAAAAGGCGCAACCTGTCCAGCATGTGGAACGCTCTGAAGTAGTGGTCGGGATAGGGCCGGTCTTAGCGTTGCTTGAGACCATCGTGAGGGAAACTTGCACGGCGTCAGTGGTGTGGTTGACCTTTACAGTATAAGGGCAGGGGGGGCACCCTAGCAACCCCCCCACTGATCAGCGTTACTTATGGGTCACCTCCAGATGTTCTCAGTGATCATACGCTCAACCATTCTCTTAGCAAACTTACCGCAATCGCTACATTCAACGGCAGACTCAATTTGTGCTTTCAGTTTGTGATCCCTACCGTGGAAAGTATAGCGCCAAATTGCACTTGCGGTGAGCAACATCTGGCGACGTTGTGCCCAACCTGCGGCAGGTTTGTTCACCAAATCACTGTAAATTGGTGTGAGAGATTGATAGCATTGAGTGCCATAGTTCAGGCGAATAAAGTTCATTCTAGCAACAAACAATTTACCACCTGGAATCTCTTTAGTCAATTCTTCACTGAAGAATTCAATAAACTTCTGTGCAGTAGTTTCTACACTTTGCTTTTGTGTTTGTTGCTGAGTTTCAATAGTTTTGGCGTAATCATACAAACCTTCGATGCTTTTGGAGAACTGCAGTTTCAGTTCTTCGATGTTGCTGATCAGGGTTTGAATGTCAGACATTGTTCTGAGGTAGTGGGCGGCGTCAGTGGTGCGCCGTTGAATGAATGATGCCATGCCAGAACCGACCCGATCAACCGCATCTGTGCCACTGTCTGGATTGTCACAACAATGCCCATATGTAACAAGAGGGGCACATCAGGTCGGTTCTCATGCTAGAATGAATTGAGGTTCTCATGATAATATAACACTACTGTTATATCGTGATATAATCATAAGAAAAAAGGACTGGGCACCACCCCAGTCCTTGAAACCACCCATCACCTATGCTATAGTTTATAACAACACGTCGCGCAGAGTAACTTTTCATAAGCAGGGGCAAACTCATTCCCCTCATATCATAATTCTATCATCCAGTGTGGGTCATTGTCAAGTGATACCCAGAAGAAATGTTTGTGATTTGATGATGCCAAGAATACTGTGTTTCCTTTGTGTTGTTCCACAATACACAAGGCATCATGATTCATAATGTTTGCAAAGCGATTCTTTGCTTTTTTTGATAATGGTGTGACCTTTGCGTGTGTCATGATCTCGTCGAGATTTGTGTGTTTAATCTAGACTAGATTGTGAATCTCGACGAGATCTGTGTGCCACTATAAGAGGTGGCACATCTAGACTAGATTTTAGAAATCAATCTCTTCTAGAGTTGGTGAAGTGCTTTGAATACATTCACCACTGTCCACCCCAGAAACAAGTTCATCAAGAATGTCCAGAATTTGCTCTCCATTTTTACCAACTCGAAGTTGACTAATAAGATGTTCTTTTGTCATGATGAAAAATAGTATGGGAAGGGGAACTTTATTGTTCCCCTAGTTGAATCACTTGATCGAAGTCAGTTTCTCTTCACGGATGGAAGTGTTGATGAAACGACCCACGGATTCTTGCTTGGAGATAACAGTGTTCAGATCAGTGATGAAGTTACTAGGATCAGCAACCTTGTAAGTATAATCACGACCACCATTGAAAGTGACAGTCACTTGATCATCTTGCACATCAGAAATCTTTTCGATGGCACTGGAAGTAAAGTTGAACATCATGTAATTAAAAAGTAAGGGTTTGAGTGAAGTGTTTTGAGCGGGATGCTTCACCCCCGCTTGTTGAACCTAGTATGGCACGGGTTGGCGATGGTGTCAACCCTTATGTGCCACTTGTCAGACTGTCACTTGCGCAAAGGAGAATTGTAGTAGCGGCGAAAAGCAGTAAAAATGATAATGCCCGTTGAAAGAACACCAACCAAACCAAGGAAGGTGATAGCATCTCCAGAAAAAGTATAAGTATCAGGTGTCATCAGAAGTCCCAGTTAGAGTTGAGAAATGCATTCCAGGTGATCTCATCATCATTCTCATCCCTCATTTCAGGAATGTCAAAGATCTCACCAGGAGCGTCTTGAATCTCAGACCAAAAAGTGTTTTCTTCCATGGTTGGTGTGGTTGCGAACAAAGGTAGTATGGCAGGGATCTCATGAGAACACAAGACCCCTTGTGCCAATTTAATAACCGTTCATAAAGTCTGCCAGTGCCTCCTGATACTGTTCCTCAGTCTCATAGGTACGCAGACCTATGGTAAGAGGAAACACACGCTTTGGAGCGGGAGCAGTGGGCAGATCACGACCCTTCTCAAGGATCTGTTGTGCGTAAGGATTCTGATGAGTCATCAGTGGTGTCTCAGGAACAAATGTAGTATGGGAGGGATCTCATGAGAACACAAGACCCCTTGTGCCAGTTGTCAGACTGTCAGATAAGGAAAATCCTTATCAATAAATCCTGGAATTGAATTAACACTGATGGACATGTTTGTACCATCATCAAAGAAGAAATCTTCTTCTGAGTTATACACAAGAACCTCACGATCCAGTTGTTCTTCTGTGAGATTCTGAATGTGAGAAAGAAGTTTGCGGTAGTTCATCAGTGGTGTCTCAGGAACAAATGTAGTATGGCAGGGATCTCATGAGAACACAAGACCCCTTGTGCCAGTTCTTATGCCGTCACATAGTTGGGAATCTCAACACGCTCCACGGCACCCCAGTTCATCTTATATGCCTTCCAGTTACCATTAAGGTCAAAGAGGTAAGCATACTCCTCACCACACATTTTACCTGACACAAATTCATCAAAACATGTGTGATCGACTTCTAATTTCTCACCACGCTCTGTGTGATACAATGGTTGAGGATCACGTGTTGGAGAATAGATCCAATTGTCTGCATCATCTGTAACAATCTTACCATTCTCATCACGCACTGCGGCAGTTTCCCAAATGTGAGTTGTGCGAAGTGAACTCATGCTACCACCATCGATGAGTTCCATGACATCATCACGATCCTGATAGTGCTCAACCAAAATACGCCCATTGTGCTCTGGGTATCCGTCCCAATGACAATACACGGAAACCACGGTGTGGTCAACAAGTTCGTAACCGATTCGTGAACGGGTGCCCATTGGTGATCTGGTGAAGGACTCCCAAAGCATAAGACCCCCAGAACCGAAGTCCCAGGGGTTATGTGACACTGATTGAACTGGCACAATCAAAAGAGATCGTGGTAATCCTTAATGGTAACATCAACTGTTTCGTCGCCTTCAAGATCCAGAAGATCTTGCCAATTAAGATCTTCTAGGTTTAAATCATCATAACATTCCACATCAAGTGTGATGCGAACTAATCGTTTCTGTACTATCATGACTGATATCTCCGTGAGTACCTATTCTATCATGCGTAGTGGCGATATGCAAGATCTTGATAATCCTGCGTATCACGTCCATAATCCTCATCTAGATCATAAGATTCTAGATCCATATCACCCTCATAAAAAGATTCGTAGTCCTGTGAGTAATCTTCGTACATGTGTGTCTAGACTTGAATTACTTGGATATAATAGCACAGATCTCGCCAAGATGCAACATGCAGATCTCGTCGAGATTCATGTAGTATTATATAGTATTTCTAGACTAGATTGTCAGGATATCATGACATAACACTAGTGTTTTATAAGGATCTCGACTAGATATTAATGTCTTATGTGCGGATCTCGACTAGATTTGCAATCCTTATGGGTTTTTGGGCGTCGGGGGGCTTGACAAAACTTGGGGTCTTATGATATAATGCACGCCAAGCCCACAAGAACTAGAGGCATTTATAAGACTTAAAGAACTATAAAGAACTATAAGAATTAATTGTAATCAATATAACAATTTAAAACAATATAACACTACTATTATATCAAATAATATAATAATTAAAATAACTTATAGATACATTAAAAATAATTCATAGAAAACAAAAATGAATATCAAACTATCAGACATTGAAGGTCTAGAGGAGTTTGACGACTATGGTATTGAAGATAATGGTAATGTATGGTCATTCAAGTATAAGAAACCAAGAATACTGAAACCATTTATTGTTAGATCTTATCCATGTGTGAAACTCATGAATAAAGATCATAAATTAAAATACTTTTATGTTCATAGATTAGTTGCTCTTGCATTCTTACCTACGGATGATTATAATAGAAGAATCATTCATAAGAACAAAATTCATAGTGATAATCATGTAGATAACTTAGAATGGTATGTGAAGAAATCAGATACTCATGATAAGCAGAACTTTATATTAAATGATGAGATATTGAATCGTATTCAACAAGTACATTTAGCATGTACAAAGAAAGGAATTAAGACTGGTAATTCCTATGAGTTTACAAACATGATGATTAACAATGCATTAGATGAATACATTATTCGTTATGGATTACGGAAGGTGATGTAAGTAGTTTAATACCATTGACATCACGATGAATAATAATTGCATTCCAGATCATAACACTCATGAATACAAGAAAGAAATAAGAGTAACGATTCATTAACATGCAAATGTAAGTCCACCAACTGATGCACCAAGTGCTGTTGCCCATCCATAATTCTTAGGATAGTTCATGGCAGCAGCACGACCAATGGATCCACCAAGAACTGCACCTAATAGAGTTCTTGTAGGATTACAGTTAGGATTAGTTCTTCTACCATATGGTTGATATGCCTGATAAGGATAATAAGATTGATATGCAGTACATTGAGTTCTTACTCCTCCTGGAATATAATTACCATAAGAATCATATACTCCAGGTACATAGACTTGTGTATACTGTGTACATGTCACTGGTTGTGCATGTACTGGTACAGAGAATAATGTAAGTGGAAGAAGTAAGAATAAATGTTTCATTGTTTATAGGAAAGATACATTAACAGATACTACTTTGGCACTTGGGTTTCTTGCAAGTGCAGTTTCTTTTGCGTCTCTTGGATTGGTTGCTTGTACCTCTTCTTTGAAGAGTTTACCACCAACGTAGAGTTGAACAACGTACTTCATGATTTAATTAGATGTAAGGACAAGATTGGCAACACGATTCTCAGGAATAAGATCCTGAAGTTTATCGTAAACCATTTCAAACTGTTGAATGATGTTGAGATAATAAGATGCCAGATGAGGATCATCATTCTCTTTAGATTCAAGTGCTGATATAATATCCAGCAACTCTCCTGATGTGAATGAGATGTGTGTCATGAGGTTTTGTCTCAACTCAGTCAATATAAGTGCTTATTGGGCACTTGGGTTGTTGGAGTGGACAGTTCGAATTCTGTCCATTGTATAGTAAAGAATCATTTCCATTCTGGATTCGGATGGACGTTGTAGAATAACTTCATTCAATGCCGATTCAATATCATCATCAGACACTGCTTGATCATACAAATATTGATACGTAATCGAACATGCACGAATGATGTCTTCTTTAGGTTGATTGAGAATATGAGTCATAACATTAATAAGAACCACGAATTGTTTCAGAGTTAATTGTACCAGATACAGTGAAATTAGATCCTGTGACGGCAAGACCACCAGCACCTGGAGTTCCAATGAGATCTAATGCCTGTTGTCCTGATTGTGCCCAGTCGCCTCCATCACCGCCTGGAGATCCTGCAACACCTGCTCCACCGAGTGGACATCCACCAATACCTCCAGCGCCTCCTGTAGCGCCTCTGAGAGCAGTTTGAATATAGTTATTGACATTGGGATCGTATCCAACTAATGAGGTTGTATAGGACGATTGTAGTGTACCAGAAAAATCATTCGAAAGTCCGGCATCTGCATAAAAATCAAATGTCTTCGTCAGTACAGAATCAGATCCATTTAAATATGCAAGTACAGTGATTCTTACTGGTGTTGCAGTCGATGTACCAGGTACTAAATTGTTTAATAATACACTATTTGGTGAATATAAACCACTGTATCCATCTACATTGACATATGAACTTCCAGGTGTTAAAACACTTGTTGCACCTAATGGAAGACCGGATCCAGGTGTAATTGACGTAACAGAAGAATCAATATCAGTTAATCCCCAATGTAGATATTTCTGCCCTGAAACAGTTGTTCCTGAATAAATGAAATCTTGTGTATTATAAGATTCCATAAAAACAGAATAACTTCTCACTGTAACACCTGCTGGAAGACCACTCACAGACCATGATAATTGTGGAGATGTATTTGTATATCCAGGGCCTTTGTATAATGTATTTGCAGTTGTCACACCACCTTCAAGAACATCTGTTGATGTAATTGTAAATGTTGCAGTAAATCTTGTAAATGAACGAAATCCTTGTCCAACACCACCTTGTCCACCTAATCCACCAAAATCACCAACACTGAAATATCCTCCAGAACATAAGGATGTATTACCATATTGTCCATCAAGTCCACGACATCCAGATCCACCACCAGCATAAACTTTACCAGTTGGAAGAAGATTTACCCTTACATTTGTAGTTGAATTTAATTCAAAACAATCTCCACCTTTTAATCCATTCTTATTTCGATCAGTAATAATATAACGGTGATCTCTTACATATCCATTTGGTCTTGGAAAGAAATTTTGATCCTGAAACCATGCACGAAATCCATTTACAGTTTTATATGCATTATCAAGTGATGCAATCACCATATTTGCAGTTGTTCTTCCACCTGCTGCAATTTTATTCACAACAATTGGTTGAATCACATAAGTATTTGATTTTAAAGGAGTTTTAAATACAATCGAATAATGTTTTGCACCTGTACTTACACTAAACAATCCATCTGGTGCTGATTTTGCTTCTGATGTGATGTCAACATATTGTGATGGTGTAGTAACAATTCCACCAGCAGTATAATCATATGTTGTAGTTCCAGATAAGTCTGCATCAATTGTGTTATTAAAATAGTGAATAAATCCAGAACTAATGTAAGTATCATAATCCTCTGCTGAACGTGCTGGTGCTGATGAACCATAAACTGCACCACTGACATTAATTTCTACATTCTTTGATGGTAAATTAAAAAATATCGCAGGTTGCTGATAGTTTACAGAACCTACGATACCTTTGATATTAACTCTTTTTTTAACTGAACGCAATAATGAATTATTCCATTGTAAATTGTTTAAATTTAATCCTGCCTGTGTAGTGTTTCCTTCATTGTCATCAATTGAATATTGATCAAAATCATAATACTTGACAGCATTTCGAAGTGATGATATCTTTAGATTTTCTCTTGTTGTTGGAATGATCTCATTTTCTACTGCATCAGGTACGATAGGATTATCTGATACTGTATCACGCAACAGTTCGGATGCTTTAATAGATCCACTTGTAGTTTCTTTAAAGTTATTTCTTAGACTGCTGAAAGAAACAGATCCATATGGATAGAATGCACCATATTTGCTGTATGAAATTGCCATTCTGCAAGATAGACTTTTTGTTATTTAGAAGACTGGTACAATCTTAATATCTTTACATCCTTGTTTTCCAATCATCTTTGCCCAAAATTGTGCATCTTCAATATTATAAAATGTGGCAGTATCTTCAGTATAAATTTGCTTTTTCTTCGGTTTCAGATACTGGACTTTGAATTTCATGAGGTTGTTTGAGATAATAAAGATTAATTGTTTGTTCATCATTCCAGTGACGTATTACACCAGCAACGATGAAAGCATTTGTAATTAGATATGTGATAAAGATTATAGTTCGAATCAATGCAATTCGATCTGATTCATTATCACATTTAGATGCTTTCTCACCAAGTGCCTTTGCCCACCATCTCCAAATGGTATTCTTTCCTTTATTTGTCATTGATCTGCCTATTACCAGACATGAGTTCTATGTCTTTCCATTGATTGTTAAAGATCAATACACATACATCTTTTAATGGATTTTCATTTGTATGAATACAAAGAGTGATGTATTCATCAGATACGAATTTCACATGACCTGTGAGGTGTTTGTATCTTATTTCAAGTCCTTCGTAAAAAGCATCTTTATTCATGTAATATCAGGTTGTAAATGTTTCTACAATACCAGATACTGGATTATCAGCAAGTTCAAACTTTGTAGCATTTACAACTCGTTCCATGATACGATCCACATATCTCTCATCAAATTGTTCATCAGATGATAGAATTTCAAATGCTTCAGTATCAGACTCTGCGATAAGATTAATCAATCCACCATATTCAGATGAAGGAAAAGGAACCCAGTAGTCAACAATGTAAAGATACTTCATTTTCTCTTTTAAATTACTCCTTGATTTTAAGTGATTTGATGGTCTTTGTCAACTGATCATGATACTTCAAATTCCATTAGAAAATAATCTACAGTGATTTCAAGTTCTGCTGCACATGCCTCACAATAATCATAGTAAGACTTTTCCAGTTCATCAATTAGGTTTTCCAATTCATCAATCATGATTAAACACCCTCAAAGCGTTGATCAATTTCATTTTGCGCTGCGATTTCACGCAGTTTATCTTCAGTTGCCTTTGCTTCAACAACAGCAACACGAAGTTGAGAATCTGTCATACTCTCAAAATCCATGAGAGTATATAGTTCGCTGTAGGTCATTGGCGATTGACTGAACGTGTGTATTCTACGAAGCATTGTCCTTAAAGTGAGTATTGGTGTGACAGTTCATTTTCTGTCACATAGAGTGTTGTGAGAATTGATTCTAATCGATAACATTCATTTTCACATTGATAATTATGTTCATGTTGCCACAGATGTATTAATTCATGTATCAATGTGACTATAAAGTCATCTTTACTTATATTTCTTTCTATTTCTATCTCATATTCATTATCTAAGTTGGTTATCCAGGCATAAACATCATTTTCATCACATTTTTCAAGAATTGATAACTCTATTTGATAATCATTTAAATATTTTGATATAAACCAATCACAGATGCTTTCGGAAATATCGTGATAAATGTGATCAATTTGAATGTAATACATGAGAACCAATGACTAAACCAAATGAAAGAACTTATAAAAATCAATCTATCAAATAATGTCATAAGATGTGTATAAAAATGAAATAAGGCACTCTGGGAATACAGAATGCCTTGCTATTTTGTATTGTAGATTTATTCAATCTTCATAGACTCTACATTCTGATGCGTCTGGATTCAATGCGCAATATTCTTCAAATGCTGTTCCTGGATGATGCCTTTTTGAACGATCTGAAATTTTAGGTTCTGATGTATTATCACATGGTTCAATTGGTTCATCAAAAGCGGTGTTACGATTTGATTGAGACATATTTTTATGATATTTAAAATTATTTAGATTAATTGGAGGAGGATCATACTTACCTTCAAGAGAACGTACAAACAATTCAGTGAATTTCTCCATTTTATCTGGAGAAACAGTGCTTGGATCATACTTAATTGCATCTTTGAGTGCAATCAGTTCATTCCACTCATCGGATGATAAGTCGCAAGTTCCTGTTTTGGGTAGAGTCATGCTTTTTCTTTGAATCAGTATTAATTATAACACTTTTTTAGAGTATCATAGAAAATTTAATCATTTTCAAAGAAAGATCCCCATGTACCACGATCACCTGTTTTGCGATTTTCTAATTTATCAAGAAGTGAATCTGTTGAAATGATACAATCAATTTTTTGAATTAATTCTGAAATCACAGTGTTAACAATTGGACGTTCAGAGCGAGCAGCAAATGACAAGGCATTTCTCAAGTTTGATTCTGCTGCTTTTAGTGATTCTTCAACTTGGTTAGCAAGTGCCATCAGAATTTATCCCCCATAGATTCTGTAATAAAGTCTTGTGATGGTTGCATAAACATGTTAGATCTATATTCTTCATATTTTTGTACAAGAGCATCATTGGCATCATAAATCAACTCCATAGTCACTCTTCTTACTTCATTAAGAGGCATATCATCTGGGAGTTCTTTTTTAACTGCCTCAAAGCATTCGCGAAATGCTCTCACTCTTGCTGAGAAAAGATCTGCCCATTCTTCAGCATGTTCTGGATTTACATTAATAAACATAGTTCTAAATTATAAGGTTAAAATATTTTATCAATTATTCAATCATTTGTCAATGCTTTCTTTAATCCAAAATCCATCACCAGTCATTGTCCACCCATCATCAATTGCTTGTTGATAGGTCATATCAAGTTGTACTCGTTTATTATAATATTCTGCTTCACGGAGATTGTATTCACGACACTTTTCCTTCTCATCATCTGATGCTGCTTTATCACACATTGCATTCAGTTCTTCTTCAGTATAACGAAGTGCTTCCATATCACTATGTCCCCATGGAGGCATACAATCATTCTTTACTTTTTCATTGTGTTTTTTATATTCTTCAGGGTAATAATTTTCTTCCCACAAAGAATTTTGATGCTCGGAAGACTTATCATCTTTATCACAACCATTTAAAAGTGTCAGAAGTTCATAACAACGACTAGCATAGTTTTCATAAGAATAATATTCCTCACTTACAGTATTTTTAATCACATCATAAATCTCTTGAGGTGTTGCTTCGCTGCAAGAGATTGCATCATGCACCCATTCTTCAAGTTTTCCAAGAGAATACTTTTTATAATCATTCATTGTAAGTTCTCATCGCCTCTTCCATGATAACCTGAATTTCCTTGCTTGTCAACTCATTCAACCATTTCCAATCTGGGTCTTGTGGATCCCAGTCCATGGTGTATGACCCATCTTCGTTTTGTGTTATCTTAAGTGTGTCCTTCATCAGTAATCAATATGTAAGTCCCAGTCTTGCTTCTCTTTTTTGCGTAGTTTTTTCAACTCTTTCATCATATCTTTAATTTCTTGATATGCAATCTCAGGTGACATTTTGTTTGTAATTTCAAGTCCAACAATATATTGTACTTTATCACCAAATCGGGCAAGTGCTCTTTCAAATTCAGTTAAAGTTTCATACATCGTAATTAATCCTACAACGTTCAGCAAGAATATCTATACGGGCATCAAGAGAATTTTCAAGACGGTAAAGTTCATTTGTGAGTTCTACGTTCTCTTCTTCCAATACTTTGATGCGATCTTCAAGTTCTTGTAGTTTTTGATGTAGTACATCTCCAGGTGTAGGATTAGGAAATCCCCATTTTTTAAAAAACCAATCTTGATCAGTCATGTGTTTTTAATTCTATATTAAGTTTATGAATTTCATTTTGAACCCAAATCATTTCTTGTTGAAGTCTTGATATTTTTTCATCATGAGACTTTAACCAATCATAATTTAAATCATTTTGAAGTTGTGTGTTTGGTAAATTATACTTCTGTGAAGTTTCTTCAGGAGGATTAACATCTTTCCACGGATACAGAATATATTCCAATTCTGCCACGATAGACCAAAGAAAAACACGAAGATTAAACAGCACTACAACACTCCAACTTCTTTCAAATAATTACGATAAGCAGCATATCTTTGCCACTTTGGTTGTCCTGGAACATTTAGTTGATGACATATTTCACAATAGCACAACCATTCATACCAAGGAGTAGTAGGATCTAGAACGTGATATGGATATTCTACAGAAGTTCTTTCCAAAATTGGTCTCCTTTTTGAAGTGCTAATACAACTGTAGTATGTTCTCTGGCGTGCCTATCTAGGTCATTATCTTTAAAATAAACATTAGACCTTTCTACAGCACATCGAAAGATGTTAGCCCACATTTGTTGTGTTGGCGTCAGTCTTGTTTTCATTTACTTGCTTCACAGTATTGTGTAGTTGTTTAAGTGCATCAATTGTTTCTGGGGTTTCTTCCCATTCCCAAGAGTTGCTATTCTTATCAATAAAGGTTCTTGTAGTCATAGTTTTCCTCCAACAGTTGAATCATAAGTTTTTTCTGGTGTTTTGTCAAATACACCTTCCTGTTTTGCTTTCAAATACCAACGAGTGCTAGTAACACATTGTTCTTCAGTTAGAGATGTGATAATACCTTTACCGTCAGGATAATGAGACTGCCAGGTTCCCCAGCGTTTCTGCTCCACATAGAAGCAATCATCAATTAGTTGTTTATCCATAGTGACTCAGTTGCCTATTAAGTTCTACTTCCATCGAAATCAATTTACTATACAAAAACTTTTCATAGGCATTACCTTTAAGAAGTTGAGTAAGATTATTAATTTGTTGAAGTGCTAGTATTAGTTTAGTTTGTTCGTTCATTTTTTACGCTTTGTAGGGCGAGTAGTGTTTCCAGAGGAATCCACGCTGGGTTTTCTTTTGCGAACTGAACTTGCACTTCCGTTATTTTTTGATTTAGACTTTTGCTCCACAATTCCCTTGTGTTTTTTACTGCGTACAATGGGTTCTCCATCTCTGTAATCAATTTTAATAGTTTTCTTATCCAGTTTATACCTTTCTAGGTATTTTTGCAAGTCATAGTCATCCTTAAACCAACAGATCTTTTTTTCATCTGTGTGTTCCAATCTTACACCAAAGGACTCAAATGGAAATTGTTCAGTTTTATTTGTATCTGTTTTCATTAGTTTCTATCAATGAAGAGTTATATCCTAATTTCCATGCATTTTTTAACCATTCTTTTAAAATTTCCTCTCTTTGGAATGGATCTGGGCATTTAGTATCATTAAAATATTTGATTGAATTTTTACTAAACCATTCATCAAATGAATTATAATTAGACATCTTTATTAATTAAGAATTCAATCTAGTTATACTATGATAATCTTGCAAAATTCCATTACGAAAGTGTAATCGTAATCTTGGACAATCTTCCCACTTTCCATCCCATTGTTCTGGATAGATTTCAATATATTTTGTGATTGGATGAACTTGATACTTTCCACGTTGTCCTGTTGGTATCCATTCATAGTTCAAAAATAGATGCTTGGAATTATATCGTGGGTCATCCTTTTCAATAATCTCAAAGGTATTAGTTCCTCTATAATCAGGATACCACAAAACACCTTTGGGGTCAATCCAAAAGTGCGTCATAGTACCACTATATCCTTCTTCGATATCTTTTGTTTGACAAGAAACATTTGTAAAATGTTCTCCAAGATCATAAGAAGAACGGATATAATCAAACATCCCCATAACTATTCTCCAAGTGTATGGATAATGTATGAACAACTGGTTTTTCTTCTGCTAGGATACGATAGAGATCACTATTCTGTGCTGCTGATACAGGAATAAACTCTGTAGAAGCATTGAAGTCATCATCACGGATTGCCTGATTAATTACAATAGATCCCTCCTTACCAGAATAAGAACGATGATAAGTCATCTTAGGAATCACCAAAGCACCAGAAGAACGGTTAAGATGAACAATATGATAAGGATAACGCCACTCTGGATTAATAAGTTCAAATGTTCTCATTCCAGACAAAACACGATTGTGGTCTATCTGCTGATAATGAATATAAAATTGTTTGGCACCTACAATATCATCAGGAGGACTGATGGCAGGGCCAGTATGAACTACAAGATCCTGTGCATTAGAATCTTCAACAGAAATGTCATAGAAAACAACTGAATCTGTTTCACGAAATACTCTGTGCTTTTTAAATTGAACTTCACTCATTAGTCTTGGAGATTTTGTTGATGTTGTAGTTTATCTATCATATCATAGATGTGACCTTGTGAGTAGTGAAACTCATTAAATCGTTGTGGGTTCTTATCTTTCATTTTTGATAGCATATTAAGATTATCCCAGTATGTATTGATTACATACCCATAGTGTGCTTCATTCATCATCTAACTCCACATCATCAGTAAGGTCTTTTAATCTATTAAAGAAATCTTCATCCATAGGAATAACTTTTTCTTTACCAGTCTCAATATCATCCACCATTTGCATCAGATATTCAAGAAACTCTTTTGGATAACATTCATCTTCACCTAAAGTTCCCCAGAACCATTCAAGACATTCTTGTTCTGGATCATCATTTTTGAGTAGGGCATAATCTTTGTAGTTGGAACTCATTAGATCTGCCCAGATACGGAATGCCCCACGAATGCTCTGCCACCCAGACATCCAACAATGACCAATCCAATACTCCCACCAATTCATTTTGGTTTTATTTGGATATGTTCCTTTTACTGGTGTACTAAACATAACGCGGTTTCTCCGTATCAAATTGATACCATTTGGCATCTTTCATATTGAGGCACATTAGGATTGTATCGTGTTCTCTATGTTCTCGCGGTGTTCCACGATACATATATCTTCGTTGGTACGCACAGCACCACACATTATAGTAGATCTTTGCTTTTTCGCTGATGCCCATATTCAATCACAATCTTACGATGTTCGGTAGTCTTATCAGTCACCAGAACTGTATAAAGTTTTCCATTTAGTGCTTCTGCTACTGCTTCAAGAAGTAGATTTACATCAACAGCAATACTATCTCCTTCAAATGAATAATCTTCAAGGTCTTTAATAAACTCTTCTACTGTTCGTTTTTCAGTCATTTTTTACAGTCCAGAAAATAATAATACCTTGCGGCATTCGTAGGAGTATATTGTACCACATCACAACCTTTATATGTATCCACCACTGCGAACTTCTCATTCTCTGGTGTTGGTTGCATTTCTAACCAGTTAGCAGCACAGTTTGCAAGGAATGCAAAGAACAGAATAACACTGATAAAAATGACAAGTATATAAGGTTTATTCATAATCAATCATCCCAAGGAGAACGACGATTTAGGATTTCTTGAAATCTTTTTTGTGCTTCTGGGTCTGGTGGTTTGTTGATTGCTTCAACCAAAGAATCATATGCCTCTTTAGAAACATATACTTTTTGTGGTTTCATACCTAGATGCTTGATACATTTGCGTTCATATCTCCAATCTTTATACTTGTGCCATAGAGACAGTATAAAGTTTACCATCTTCCTAACCTCAGTTTGCGTTCAGGTGAAATATAAGGATTGTATGGATCATCATAAGGATAAATGTATTCACACATCCATCCCCACGATAATGCTTCCCAGAAATCATCAGGAAAGTGCTCAACAGTCTGATGACAATCTAGAATATAGTTGATATGAAAAAATCCCTCACGGAACCATTCCCATTTTGTCATCTGCCAGTATTCTTTCCAGGTCATTTGGTATTGAAGTTCATAATGGTATTATAGCACAAAAAAGACCCTGTGAAGGGTCTGGTGGACAGTTTAAGGAGTGGTTCAAAGACCGTATCTGGATTTTGTTGCGTTGTAGTTTTGTTGGATTTCTGCTGCCGTGAGTGCTCTATTGTATATTTGAGTCTGTGAAATTCTTCCTTGAAAATATCTACTATTAAAAAACCCTCTTCCAACATTTAAATTATTTAATGACCCAACAAATCCAGTCGGAGTTCCTACCACTGTTCTAGAAATTCCAGTAGCATTTCCATTATAATATGTTATTGAAGTATTTGACCCACCATTATATGTTATCGCAGCATAATGCCAAGTATTTGCTACCAATCCACTACTTAAAATAAGATGTGAATAAAAATTACTATTATTTGTAGTGTCATTAGAATAAGCCCAACCAAGTGCTCCACTACTATCCATTTCCAATCTTGGCCCTACATTTCCAGAAGTATAATAATTAGAATTACCATCTAATACATTATTATAATTTACAACCACTGTTGGATAAAACCAAGTGATTATTGTAAATGATGCAAAGGAACCTGATAATGCTCCATAATTTACATAAGCACTAGTACCATCAAAACTCAAAGAACCTCCATTAGAACTAGTATAACTTACACCACTTACTAGTGTCCCATTATTACCTCTTCCAGTCAAATCTGCCCAACCGCCACCTGTTGCTACTGTGGTTCCTCTAATTTGACCAGAAGTGAGCATATGCTCTGGTGGAATAACATAAGTTCCTTGGTATAATGCGGCACGATACACATAAACACGATTTTGTGTTGCATATTCATAATGAAAAAAATATGTATCTAAAGTTGCTGTTGTGGATAATGTAGTAAATTGTCCCCAAGCAAACCACCAACCATCACCTAATGAAGTTCTGTTATTTGTACTATGAACTCCCGCTTCGCCAAGAACAGTACCTGCACCATTTCTTTCATAACGATACATATAGTTTGCATTAGTGTATCCAGTAGTTGTCTTATAGATGATAGAGTAAGTGTAAGTAGTACTTGGAGAAACTGCTAATCCTGTTCCATAATTATATAAGTTAGGACAACATATTCCAGAACCACCATTATAGTCATTATAAAAATCAACATACAGTGAAGTTACATATCCTAGTGATGGTATATAAACAGTTTCTGATCCATTTGTGACTTTATATAAAGCACCATTTTGATTAGTTTGACCATGAGATATAGTAGTTAAAACATTAGTAGCATTAACACCTCTAAAACTCTTTAAATTTCCACCATCAAGTGATAATACTAAATCATTTTCACTAGCATCAGGGCCTACATATGCTCCCACCTCACATTTCCTCCAGTGGTTTAGTCCATTCGGGAGTGCTTAAAATTTCTAAAATCTCTTCATAAGTATAAATTCCTTCAAGTGTTGTAAGTTCTTGAATGAAACTTGGTGGTTGTGGTTCTGCTGGTATTACTGTTTCTATTGTATTTGTCTCAGCATTCGTAATCTCATATGGTGTTGGATCATATGGTGCCTGATCCCACTTTACAAAAGTCTTTTCACCATCTACACTTCTGCGAAGAGTTTCTGCACTCGTTTCGCATACTTGAGTGAAATCAATCTTATCAATCTCTGTTGTAGAGAATATTGCAAACTGTCTTGAATCGTACATAGTTTTTGAAATATTTAGATAATTGTTAGAATATTATATCAACATTCAACATAACAATTCACCAACTGAATTGCATGACCTTCATTTGTATTTACAAATGATCCAGCTGGAGTACAAGTGGATCCACCAGACCAACCTTGATAAACACCATGACCTCCCCAAGACCAAGTAAAGGTTCTATCGCAATTATTACCACCACCATAATTCAAAGTATCTGTCCAATAGATACCAGTTGACCAATTTAATGCCAATCCACCAGTCAACCACAATCCATTATATTTTTGAGCACTGGCAGAAACAGTAGTTCCATTTTGCGGGAAATATGTCCAACTAAAAGTAGCACTGGTTGTACCAGTAAATAACCAAGAATCAGCACCATTTACTCTATTAGTTAAGAACTTCATAGTATTCCAATTTCCTCCAATTAGTCCATTTACAAAAGTTGAAGGGAGTACAGCAATTGGAGTATTTACATTTAAAGAAGAAGAAGTTAAAGCGCCAGTATTTTGTCCGTTAGTATTCCACCAATCGGTAGATTCTCTACCTCTAGCAACAAGAACATAACCTTTTCCTGAAGGAGCATTTGAAAAATTAGTATATAATTGAACAGCACTACCACTATAGGAAGATGGTTTGTACCAATAATTTCCATCTCGTGTTATTCCCAATGAAACCAAATGAGCAGCATTTGGTGCTGCTCTTTCAGGACTTGAACCATCTGCAACAAATCTTGCACGCATAGCATTATAGTTTTGTCGAATTTCTGCTGCAGTAAGTGCCCTATTGTATATTTGTGTTGAACCAATATTACCCAAATAATAATAACCAGTAGCACCATTCGTATATCTATATCCAGCACCAATAGAAAGAATGGATGATGAATTTGAACAATTTATTACATTAGTTGTTGTATTTTCTTGATATAGTTGTCCATTAATAAAAAGAGAAAATTTGTTAGCATCGCGTTTTATTGTAAAATTGTACCATATATTTGCACTAACGGATGCTGTTATTTCAGAACTTTCCAATGGTGCAGAAATATCTTGAGTTATTCTTGTTAATATTTGACCATCATTATTGAACATAAACCAACCACTTCCATTTCCTGAATGTGGTTCATATTTTGATATTACTCCCCTAGAACCTGTTGACCCCGCCGCAGTTTTACACCAAACACTAACTGTAAAATTACTAGTTCCAAAATTACCAACATTGATATTGTTTAAAAGTATATAATCATCAGTTCCCTCAAAACTCATGTATCCACAAGTTCCAGTAGTATCGTCAGTGATAAGATGGTAAGGAGTATTTGTTAGAGTTCCATTATTAATTCCATTATTCAAATCATACCAAGTTGTCAAGTTTGACATAGAACTAAAATTACCAGTTCCAGTATCTACACTTGTAAATTCAACTCTTGGATTTCTAAAGTAGATGGTTCCAGAGTCTGCTAACCTACCACTAGCACCAGGATATAAAAACATTGCTTGAGTTCCAGCAGAACTTGTTGGGCCTGCAGTGAAAGACCTTCTTTGCCAAACATTTTGTAAACTATTTGCAGTTGCTATTGCAGCACTCAAAGCACCACCACCATAATTTTCAAAATTTGCAAGATAATCATTTATTGGATAAGTAGTTGCTCCAGTTACAAGGTAATCAAAAGTAAAGGTTGCACTAACTCCTGCGGGTATTGGTGCAGTATTTCCATGATAATGTCCTCCAGTTACACCTAATGCATAACTGTAAACTACATCAGTTGTTTTAACAGTGTATCCACCGATTACTGTTCCTGCAGCAACTCTTTGAAATCCTGTTAATGCTTGATTAGAAAAATTAACTGCTTCAGTAACTAATCCACTACCATAAGAAATAAAACGATTAGTAGAATGACTCTTATTATTTCCTGCGTCAAGTGCAAGTACTAATCCATCAGTAACTATACGATTATTATAAGCAACACCCATATTCTATTAATATCTCTTCGTTTTTGTATTTATGGTCAAATACCAAATCTTCCCCTCAAGGCATTAAAATTTTGTAGAACTTCTGTTGCTGTGAGTGCTCTGTTATAAACTCTACAAAGTGCAAGATTTCCATTATAATAGTATGACTTAGCACCAGAGTATCCACCATAAGCACCTATAGACATACCAGCAGAACTAGTACCAATAACTCCACTTTGGGCATCTGAATTTACTAAGACGCCATTTATATAAAGTTTTCTAGAACCTGAAGTATAAGTACCAACTACTTGATACCAATTTGAAGTATTCATATAAGTTGCTGTTGTTGTACTTAAATTTGTAATTCCTCCAGGATAATTTTGTCTCCATTGTATAACAGTTCCTTCTTGGAATAATGAATATTGAGTATTTACATCTCCCTTTTCAAACCAAAATCCATATTGAGTAGTTGCATTTGTTTTAACCCATACTTCTACTGTAGGTGTTTGTGTATCCAATGCAGTATCATTTGGAATTCTAGCATAATCATCAGTTACAAATTGTAGATATCCAAGATTTGAAGAATTATAAGTAGGAGAATTAACCAACTCTCCAATACTACCACGACCACTCAAATCAATCCAATTGCTTGCTCTGGTTTTTGCAGTTGCAGTTGTTGCATAATAATCTGTTGCTGCTGAACTTCTTTCTAACTGTGCTCCCCATATTGCAAAAGTATTTGTAGTCGCAACATTTCCATAAGCACCAAGATAAATTGTACTAAAAGATGGTGTTCCTGTAGATCCAGTAGTAAAAGTATATTGAATTCTATACCAAGAATTTGGAAGAGAAGTTATAGTTCCTCCAGATGGTGCTGATAGTGTTGATAGATTAAAGCTGGCAGATCCAAAACCACCCATTTCAAATACTACTATACCATTTCCAGATACAACTTTTACATGCAAACTTACAGTATAAGATGTATTTAAAGATAATGATCTTACTTGTGCCAGATAAGAATTAACATTGGGGGTATTACTTACTGTGTCTGCAGTCAGTGTTCCATCTGGAGCAATACTATTATTTGTAGTTACATTAACACTAGTAGGTGTCCATCCATTGGCAATAAGGCTAAACTCTTGACTGTAAGTAAATAAGTTCTCATACTTATCAAAACCTTTTGTATTACCAGCATCCAAACATAAAACCAAACCATTCATTACGATGGATGGTGAATGAGAAAGTGCCACTTATAACAACTACCTAAACATAGGAGTATTTATTCTACTGATTCATTTTGCCTCCCAGAATTTACCTTCTACTCCACAAGAATAATCAAGTTCACTCCATTTACTTGACCTCAACATATCACAAAATCGTTGCTTACAACCAGTTACAAGGTCATCAGTAGTATTTGGAGAGGCACACATATCATACCTATTGGTTCTAAAAAAGATAT
>JACCDG011241729.1_pt1 | contig 56311 bp, 53 predicted proteins | sample 7442471 | NCBI WGS metagenome assembly JACCDG01 (sample SAMN15323444, study PRJNA562643) | freshwater metagenome | isolation source: river surface water | place: USA:Blue River Watershed | collected 2017-08-17 | reverse complement strand
TGCTGCACCAGATCCATCGCTGCAGCGGCCCTTGCGTGGACCTGATCAGCCAGGAAGATTACGCAGTCGATGTCGACAATGCCGCGCAGTTTTTGCGCGGCCGCCAGACCGAGCTGCTGCAGACGCTGGAAAAGAAGATGCATACCTTTGCCGCCGACCTCAAGTTCGAGCAGGCGGCCATGGTGCGCAACCAGATCACGGCGCTCTCGCGCGTGCTGCACCAGCAGAGCATGGAGACCGGCGGCGACGCCGACATCGATATCATCGCCGTGGCGGTGCAGGGCGGTCGCGCCTGCGTCAACCTGGCCATGGTGCGCGGCGGGCGCCACCTCGGCGACCGCGCGTACTTCCCCACGCAAGTGGACATGGCGCCGGCCGAGGGCGCGGTCGATGCCGAGGTGCTGAAGGCTTTCCTCGCCCAGCATTACGTCGACAAATTCGTGCCCGGCATCCTGGTGGTGAACATCGAGCTCGACGAGCCCGAGCTGATGCTGGCGCTGATGGAGCAGTGCGGGCACCGCATCACGCTGGTGTTCCAGCCGCAGGGGCAGCGCCGCGCCTGGCAGGAGATGGCCATCAAGGGCGCCGAGATTGCGCTGGCCCGGCTGTTGTCGGAGCAGGGCTCGCAGCAGGCGCGCACGCGCGCGCTGGCCGAGACCCTGGGCATGGATGCGGCCGACCTCGACGCCTTGCGCATCGAATGCTTCGACATCAGCCATACCCAGGGCGAGGCGACCCAGGCCTCGTGCGTGGTGTATCACCATCACCAGATGCAGAACGGCGAATACCGCCGCTACAACATCAAGGACATCACCGGCGGCGATGATTACGCGGCGATGCGCCAGGTGCTCACGCGCCGCTACGAGAAAGTGGCCGGCGGCGAAGGCGTGATGCCGGACCTGGTGCTGGTCGACGGCGGCAAGGGCCAGGTCGAGATCGCGCGCCAGGTGCTGGCCGAACTGGGGCTGGACATCAGCCTGATCATCGGCGTGGCCAAGGGCGAGGGCAGGAAGGTCGGCCTCGAGACCCTGATCTTCGCCGATGGCCGTGCGCCGCTGGAGCTGGGCAAGGAGTCGGCTGCGCTGATGCTGATCGCCCAGATCCGCGACGAGGCGCATCGCTTTGCCATCACCGGCATGCGTGCCAAGCGCGCCAAGGCGCGCCAGGCGTCGCGGCTGGAAGAGATCGAAGGCATCGGCGCCAAGCGCCGCCAGAAGCTGCTGGCGCGCTTTGGCGGCCTGCGCGGCGTGCAGGATGCCAGCGTCGAGGACCTGGCCTCGGTGGACGGCATTTCGCGCCAGCTGGCCGAAGATATTTATCGCCAGCTGCACTGACGGGCAGGGCGCCCGGGGGCTGGCGGCCGTTCTCCTTTAGAATGAGGGCTGGTCGTAACAAAAACTGAAACATGCCGCTCAATATCCCTATCCTGCTGACCTGGTTGCGCGTGGCCCTGATCCCGCTGGTGGTCGGCGTCTTCTTCGTGCCCGACGCATGGATGACCGGGTACGAGCGCGGGCTGGCGGCGACGGTGGTGTTCGTGGTCGCCGCGCTGACCGACTGGTTCGATGGTTACCTCGCACGCAAGCTGGATCAGACCTCGGCCTTCGGTGCCTTCCTGGATCCGGTGGCCGACAAGCTGATGGTGGCCGGCGCCTTGCTGCTGCTGGTGCAACTGGGTCGTACGAATGCGGTGATCGCTTTCATTATTATCGGACGTGAAATTGCGATCACCGCCTTGCGCGAATGGATGGCGCAGATCGGTGCTTCCAAGTCGGTGGCCGTCAGTTCACTGGGCAAGATCAAGACGGTGGCGCAGATGGTCGCGATCCCCATGCTGCTGTACTCGGCCCCGTTGTTCGAGGTGATCGATACTCAATTTGTCGGTGAGCGCCTGCTCGAGATCGCGGCCGTGCTCACCTTGTGGTCGATGTTTTATTACTTGCGTCGCGCGTGGCCGCTGATCAAAGAGCGGCACGATATGCAGTAAATTTGTTGGGGATGCCGCTTGACAAATAATCTGGCTCCTTTATAATCTTGTTTCTGTCGACGCGGGAGTAGCTCAGTTGGTAGAGCGCAACCTTGCCAAGGTTGAGGTCGAGAGTTCGAGACTCTTCTCCCGCTCCAACATTTCAAAAGGGAAGCCCACAAAGCTTCCCTTTTTCATTCGTGACCATTGGTGTGCACCGGCTGGATCGCCAGCCACACGTTCAGCGGTTCACGGGTACAATACGGCTCCCATGGCGGGGTAGCAAAGTGGTTATGCAGCGGCCTGCAAAGCCGTGTACGCCGGTTCGATCCCGACCCCCGCCTCCAAACATTGACGGCCTCCGCTTGCGGAGGCCGTTTTGCTTTCGTCGTTGTCCAAATTCGATCAAGATGCTTTGTGGTTGGGTGCACGGCCCAGTAGGGATGTTGTGTGCCAGGTACAAGGCCAGGGACGCTGCCGCTCTATACTGCAGCGCATGAAGATCGAAGCGAATGAACACCTGCACATGACAGCCATCATTTTTGATTCGCTGACCCTCGTCAAGCGATTGCGTGTCAGCGGCATTCCTGATGAGCAGGCTGAATCTATCGTCGAGATGACCCGGGATGCGCTGGCACAGACCGCTAGCAAGAGCGATGTTGATACAGCGATCCGCTTGCTGGATCCGAAGTTCGCTGACCTGCAGCATCGGTTTGAACTCATCGAACAAAGATTCACTATCCTCGAGCAGCGCCTGACGATGAAGCTGGGCTCCATCGTCGTCATCGCACTCGGTGCGTTCACCGCCATCTCAAAGCTGATCGGCTAGCCGGGGCGACAACAGGCTGCAATCGGCGTCGGCGTCGGCAACTGAAACGGCAACGGCAACGGCAACGGCATCCGCAACGGCAGTTGACCGTTGACCGTTGACCGCTGACCGTTGACCATCGGCCGCCCCGCACGACCCCTGACTCTCTATCCGTTTTACAATACAAGCCACGCGCGGCGTTCTGTCCGCGCAGCACTCCAGCCCGAGTGGTGAAATTGGTAGACACAGCGGACTTAAAATCCGCCGCTCAGCCGCGAGGCGGCGTACCGGTTCGATTCCGGTCTCGGGCACCAATCAGGTCGGTGGTGCAATCCCCAGCAATTCGAAGAATTTATCCAGCGAACCCGCCGTCGCCGTCACTTCCCGGACCATTTCCTGCAAGTCCATCTGGCCCAGCTGCACTGCGCGCCGTATCAGGTAGGGCGTCGGGCTGTGCGGCTCGACCGTTTGCAGGTAGCCGGCCCAGCGCGACCAGCGATTCGCAAGCTTATGCTCCACTTGCTACAGTCCCAATATGGGACTAAAATTCGACGTATGCGAGTGATTGCCGTATCGACCCTTCGAAGCTTCTGGCAGCGGCACCCTGATGCCGAGCAGCCGCTCAAAGCCTGGTACGAAGAAGCAAGGATTGCGAACTGGTCAAAGCCCGCTGACATCAAAGCGCACTTCCGCAGTGCGAGCGTGCTGAAGAATCGTCGGGTCGTCTTCAACATCAAGGGCAATGACTATCGACTTATCGTAGCCATCGCCTACAAGCTACAGATCGTCTACGTGAAGTTTGTCGGCACGCACAAGGAGTACGACGCCGTGGATGCAGAAACCATCGAGTCGGCCTGACCGGCTCCGGAGAGAACCATGAACATTCGTCCTATCCACACCGAAGCAGACTACAAGGCGACGCTCAAAGAGATTTCAGCCTTGATGGATGTCGATCCTGATCTGGGTACGCCGGCGGGGGATCGTCTGGACATTCTGGCCACGCTGGTTCAGGCCTATGAGGCGAGGCACATGCCCATCACTGCGCCTGATCCGGTAGAAGCCATCAAATTTCGCATGGATCAGAGTGGTCTGTCGGTCAAAGATCTTGAGCCACTCATTGGCAAGAGCAACCGCGTCTATGAAGTGCTGAACCGCAAGCGACCACTGACGCTGGCCATGATCCGCAGACTGCATCAGAGCCTGGGCATCCCGGCCGACGTACTGATTGCGGAGACGGCGGCAGGTTGATCGACGAAATCTGAGCTTCCTGGTCGATAGCCCTTAGTTGGGCGGCGTAATGCCCAGCAGTTCGAAGAATTTATCCAGCGAACCCGCCGTCGCCGTCACTTCCCGGACCATTTCCGGCAAGCCCATCTGGCCCAGCTGCACTGCGCGCCGTATCAGGTAGGGCGTCGGGCTGTGCGGCTCGACGGCTTGCAGGTAGTCGGCCAGCGCGACCAGCGATTCATAGGCTTGCGCGCGATCGCTGATCGTGGTCGAGGCTTGCTGGGCGGATGCTGCTGCATTCGCTGCATTCGCGGCATGCGATGCGCCGGCGCCGGCCAGTGCTGCCGCTGCGGCGTGCGAGCCTGACGGCGCATCCGCCTGTGCGGCGTTGGTCAGGCCATCGCCCGACGAGTCGTTCGTTGCACCATTCGTTGCATCAGCTGGCGCCGCCGCCACCGGTGCCGGCAATTCCTGCAGCAGGCTTTGCGCAGCCAGCCGTATGGCGTCAATGGTGCCGGTCAGCTTCGACAAGGACGGCGATTCCTGCTTCAACTGCTCGTCGAGGAAGCGCGAGAGCCTCTCCAGGTCCGCCAGCGCGCGCTCGGCATGGCTGACGAGGGCGTGCAGCCAGTCGCCATCGGCCAGCTTGACGCTGTCGCGGATCTCGCGCCGGGTCGGCACTTCGCCTTCGACCGATTTCGCATCGTCGGCGGTTGCGGCCCGCTCCCAGTCCAGCAGCGTGATCGCCGTGGCGCGATGCAGCGCCGATGGCAGCAGCACGATGTTGAGCTTCAGCGTCAGCGGCAGGTTGGTGTTCAACCAGACGAAGGGCGAGACGCGCCGGTCGGTGTCGCCGTCGTCGATCGCAGGCCAGGCCTCGTCCCAGAAGTTTTCCGCCAGCCCGGCCAGCAGCGCACTGCCGGCGCTCAGGCCTTCCATGCGCGCGGTGCGTATCCAGGCATCGACCAGCCAGCCGGCGATCTGAAAGTCTTTCGTGTCCTCGCCCAGCAAGCCCACACAGGCTTGCGCGACCTTGCGCCAGTCGGCCTTCACCATCGGCCGTTCCCACTCGCCCATCGGCAGATTGAGGTCGTCTTCTTCGCGCAGCTTGGCCGTTTCCATGAAAGCGCGCTCATAGCGCATCCAGCGCCCGGCAGGGGCTGCGCCCGGCACCGGGGCCAGCAGCGCCTGCACGGTCGCCGCCAGCGGATTGGCGTTATCGTTCATCATTTCTCCACCGCCGGTGCGCGTTCAGGGAAGGCCGCCGGCCACGGCAGCGGCACGGTCTTGCCCGGCTCGGACAGGGTGATGCCGAGGAAGGCGCGCACGGGCTTGCTGCGCAGGGTCGGGTCTTTGGCATCGGCCTGCACCGGCACCTCCAGCTTCAGCAGCGAGCTGCGCGCATCCGGCACATCGGTCAGGCGCAGCAGCTGCACCATGTCCAGCAGCGCCCACGGGCCATCGAAGCGGAACACCACGCTCTTGCGGCTGACCTCGAGGTAAGGGTTGTCGGCATCCGCGCGCGGCACCAGCGGCACGTCATTGGCAAAGCGCAGCGTGATGCGCACCGGGTCACCGGCTTTCCAGCGCAGCGCGCGCGGCGTGTCGCGCAGCTTCAGCGTCTGGTCGCCGATGGTCAGGGCCCAGTCGATGATCTTGTTGCCGTCCAGCTCGCCGTTCACATTGGCCCGGAAGCGCACCGCCACATCCAGCGCCGCCGGTTGCGAGGCATCGGCCGGGAACAGCGGCGCCAGCAATTGCCGCACCTGGGTTGCCTGCGCCGCAAAATCACGAATCGGCGCCACCGAGCCCTCGGGCACGTTGTTGCGCGCAAAGACCTCGGCCGAGACCGCCGGCAGGCGATTCATCAGGTTGCCGGCTTCCGACAAATCGGCCGGTGCCATCGCCGCGTAGTCGCTGCCGCGCAAGCCGCTGCGGTTGCCGATGAAGGGACGGCGTCCCTTCAGCACGCGGTTGAAGTCCGCCGCGAACGCGGCCCACTGCTCGACGAAGGATCGACGGTCCAGCGCCAGGCAGCGGCGGCTGATGGCGCGATGCAGTTCCGCATGGCGCTCGGCAAAGAAATTGGCCGGACGCTTCGGTGCTTCATTCGCTTTCAGCGCCGCCAGGCAGGCCGGCGCATCGAGCTCCCGGCCCAGCTCGGTCAGGAAGCGTTCGAGCTTGCCCAAGCTGCCTTTCGGATCCTTGGCCGCATACAGCTCCAGCTCGCGCGCCAGGCCGTTCCAGCGTGCCAGGTCGATGCTGCCGCGCGCCTCGGCCGGCAGTGCGGCGCGCAACAGCTGCGCCTGCGCCGACAGCGCCTGCAGCCGCGCCAGCTGCTGGTTCAGGTAATCGGTGACATCGCCGGCGCCATTGGCAAACAGGTTCAGCGTCGAGCGCTGCTCGGGCCGCGCATCGTCGCCATCGTCCAGCACCTGATAGGGGCGGGCATCCTGCAGCTCGCCATTGAGCAGCTTCAAGCGCACCGCCGCATCATTGGCGAGGATGGCCTGCAGCGTCCGCGCCTCGCCATCCTGCTCCAGCTCCTTGAGCAGCGCGACCAGCTTGCGCACATGGCCGCTGGCCTGCTCGAAGGCCTGCCATGAGGCCGGCCCGGCGCCGGACCCCGGCTGGTCCGAGTCGGCCGGGCTATAGGCCCGGCCGGTGATGTCGACCAGTCGCAATGCGTATTGGTAGTCGGTCACGTCCTTGACGGCTTCCTGCATGTCGCTCGGGAATTTCGGCAGCTCGTCGGTCAGGTATTTGCGACGGCCGTCGCCGAGCTTGACGGCGCGTGCCAGCTGCTCGTTGTCCCAGTTCAGCAAGGTGCCGCGCGCGGTCGCCTCCAGCGCATCGCCCACGGCCGGCTGCATGAACGGCTGCTTGAGCAGGTGCTCGACCGCCGACAGCAGGGCCAGCCTATCCTTGGTCAGCGCCAGCCCGCCATCCTTGCCAGTGCCGATGGCCAGCTCGTCGCCCGCGTTGAACAGGGCCAGGAATTGCTGGCGCGTGCGCGCGAAATCCTCGCGCGACTTGCGCTCGACCTCGGCCACGATTTCCGGGCCGATCAGCTTGTTGGCCGCAAATTGCTGGATCAGCTTGTCATGCGAGGCGCCCAGCTTCAGTTCATCCTGCACCAGCCAGCCGCCATGGCCATGGGCCAGCAATGCCTTTTGCTCGGCGAGCGCCTCCTGCAGCTTGCGGTAGGCGGCGATCACCTCGGTGCTGCTCGGCGACGCATTGCCGCTGAACAGGTTCAGCACCGTGTTCCTGGCCTCGATCACGCGCTCTTCGCCATGCACCAGCGCGTTGTCGTTGAACAGCTTGCGGTTCAGCGCCAGCGAGGCCTTGACAAAGCCGCAGCGGGCGGCCGTCGCCACGGCGGCACGGTCGATCAGGCTGCCTTCGGCGACGGCCGCATCGCGGAACAGGAACACGCTGGCCTGCAGGTCGCCCGGCAGGTCGGCGCCGAGCATGTCGGCCACCAGCAGGCGCAGGTCTTTCGCGCTGTCCTTGTTCGGCGACTTCAGCCGCTGCATAGCGCCGACGCTGGCGTCGAGCCGCGCCATCGCATTGGCATAGCGCTGCAGGGCCACGAACTCGGCCATGCCCTCGATCGCCAGGGTGGCGCCGGCGGCCGACGGGATGGCCGCATTGCCGGCGACCGGGCCGTCGCAATCGGTGGCGCCGCCGGTCAGCCGGTTGGTCACCGGGTTCAGCGGCGCATTCGTCAGCTCGGCGGTGCGGCGGTAGATCGCCTGCTGCAAGGTGCGCACGCCCATTTCGGCGAACTCTTCCTTGATGCGGTTGCGGGCACGCTCGCGCAGGTTGTCGAACAGGGGCCAGGAGCCCGGCATGAAGGGGTTGATGATGGTCGAGTCATACATCGACACCATGTTGGTCAGGCGGCGCGACTGCAATTCCTCCAGCCCGATCATCAATTGCAGGGCAGTGCGGCGGTACCATTCGAATTCGATGCGCTCGCCGGCGCTGCTGGCCTGCGACCGGTATTGCGCGTCGCGCTTGAGGCCTTCCAGCCCTTCGCCCAGCGCCGGCAGCACCCGTTGCAGCTGTATCGTGGTGATGATGATGCCGAACGCATACAGCAGCGGCAGGCCGACCGCGATCCCGCGGCCGATGCGCGTCATCAGCGGGCGCGCCAGCTTTTGCGAGTGGGCGGCGCGCGACAGGCCAAATTCGGCAAACACCTTCGCTTCCATCAGGTCGCGCAGGAACAGCGGGCGCGGGTCGCTGCCGCTGAAGTACAGGCCGCGCAGGAAGAAGGGCTCGTGGAAGGCGTTCGGACGCATCAGCTCGTCGAGGTACTCGGCCATGCCCGAGCGCAGCGCGGCGATGCGCGACGGCAGCAGGAAGGTGTCGGCCGGCGACGGCAGCTGCGCATTCGACGCGAACAGTTCGGCGCTGGCATCGGCCACGTTCTGCTCGACCTGGTCGAAGGCCTGGGTGACCCAGCCGGTCTGGTACAGCGCCGACGGCTGGTAGGGCGACGACCAGCCCAGCATGCCGTCCCGCATGCCCGGCGGCAGCGCCCGCGCGAAATCGGCAAAGCCCGGCAGGTCTTCGCAGCTGGACACCACGACATACACGGCAAAGCGCATCGCATAGCGGTTCTGCGCGATCCAGATGCGGCGGCTGGCGGCATCGGCCTTGAGCCGCAGGCGCTCGCGGCCTTCCGGCGTGCGGTCGGCCAGCAGGCCGGCCGGCACCGAGATGATGATCGAGTCCAGCGGGCGTTGCGGCCGGTACTGGCCGCACAGCTGCACGAATTCTTCCCAGCGCTTTTCATGCAGGTCGAGCGCGGCCGGGTCATCGAGCTGCTCGGAATCGAGCTCGACCACCACGCCGCGGTCGAACAGGTGCCAGCGTGGTGCGTCGCTGGCCGGTTCGAGCGACGCATCGTCCAGCATGCTGGGCAGCCCGCAGGCCTCGATCGCCGGGCGGGTGGCGGTGCTGCCATCATGCAGCATCACGACCCACGGGATGTCATAGCGCTTGCCGTGCTCGGCGATGTTGCGCTCGACGCGCGCCACGGCCTCGCGGAACGAGGACTTGAGATGGCCGATGTCGAGCGCCACGCGGCGCGCGCCGGCCTTGTCGCCGTCGCGGTCGATGCCAAAGCGCAGCGCCACCAGCAGCACGATCAGGGCGGTCGCCAGCATGCCGGCGATCCAGACGATGGTCACCGAATTATCCACGCTCGGCCTCGCTCGGTGCGTCCTGCTTCATTTGCACGGGCGCGCCCGGTTCCAGCGCGCGCCGCACCGGCGCCGAGCTCCAGCGCCAGGCCAGCTGCGACAGCGCCAGCAGCAGCGCCATGGTGCCGACGAAGGCCAGCGTACCGCGGCTGAAGCGGAAGAAGCGCACCGGTGCAATATTGGACAGCGGGTAGTGGTAGGCCTGATCCGAGAGCACCCGCTCGGCATTCTGCGGCTGCCCGGCCAGGCCGGGCGCCAGCGCCGGCTCGCGCCGGTAGATGGTGCGGAACAGCGCATCGCGCAGCGCTTGCAGTCCGTCGTCGGCCTGCGCGCCTCGGTAGCGGCCTTCGAAGCCGGTCGAGATCGCGAACAGGTACAGCGGCGCCATCTGCGAGGGCTGGCCGCTGCCGTCTTCCAGCAGCTGGTCGATGCGACGGAAGATCTCGTCACCGGCAACGCTGCTGCCGAACAGCCGGGTCTCGACCAGGTGCTCGGTAAAGCGCGAACGGCCGGGCCAGCTGCGCGAGAGCAGCAGCTCGTCGGCGATCGCCGCCTTCAGGTAGCGCAGCTCGTCGACGGCGGCGCGATCGGCCGGGCTGCCGATGCGCGAGATTTCCATGGTCTGCACCTCGATCTCGCGCGCCAGCGTATCGCAGGCGTCCTCGGCGGCCTGGCGCGCGGCCTCGGGGCTGTCCTCGCCGAGGAAATGCTCGCGCTCGAAGGTGCCCAGCACGCGCATGACTTCGGCCACGAACAGACGGAACTGGCGCAGCAGCAGGGTGTCGGTGGCCGCCTGCATTGGCTGCGGCGCACGCGGCTCCGGCGCGCGCGGCTCGATCAGTGTCGTGATCGGCGGCAGCGGCGGCCGCGAGGGGAGGGTAAGCTTGCCCATGGTTCGTGGTTCCCGTCGCCTTCGTCAGATGCCCTGCGTGCGGATGAACAGGCCGATCGCGGCCGGCCGCGCTGCACTGCCTGCGCGGCCCGACGGCCCGATCACGAGCCGGCTGTCGGCGCGCATCAGCTCCGGGCCGGGCACGATCTCGTACAGCATCACGCCCGGCAGGCTGCGCAGCTGCATTTCCTGGGCGCCGGCGATGCGCGCGCGTCGATAGCCCAGCACGCGCTTTTCGCGCAGTTCGCCGAACACATGGGCCGGGCCGATGACGGCCGTGTCCATCCAGTCCTCGGCCTCGCCGGACAGGCCGCCCTTGAGGCCGACCACCAGCCGCTGGCCTACCCATTCCGGGCGCAGTGCCAGCTCGAAGGCGCCATTCACCCATTCGAAGCCGACTTCGCGGTAATCCTGGCTGACTTCGGACAGGTTTTCGTCCAGCTCCTGCAACAGCGGCAGGAAGGTGTGGTGCGGCTGCGCGTGGTCATAGGCCGGCGGCGTGATCGGCAGGGCGCCCGGGCGCAGCAGCGACATCGGGCCCAGCAGATTGCATAGGGCCAGGTACAGCGGATAGGGCGAGATCACCGGGCTTTGCAGGTGGGCTTCCAGCACCGGCAAGGCCGGCACCATGCAGGAGAGGCGCTGCAGCAGCACCAGGCGCTCGCCGCGATGCTCGGCCTGCGGCACGCCGGCCGCCTGGCGCGCGACGAAGGCGGCCTTGCTGCGCAGGGTGTGGACGAACTCGCGCAGCGCATCCAGCAGCTCGGGCGCGGCATGCAGGTCCAGCAGCGCCGGCAGGGTGGTGCCGAGCTTGACCACGCCATCGTCCTCCAGCACGCTGGCAATCGCCATGCTCACCGTCAGCGGCGGCGGCACATCGCCGGCGGCCAGCACCAGGTTGGGCAGCAGGCGCGGTATGTCGGCCGGTGCGGCGTCGGAGACTTCATCCTCGACCGGGTCGGTCTTGACCGACACGAAGCGCGATGCCATTTCCGGCATTTTCATGTTGCGCGACACCGGCAGCGACAGCCAGACCGTCTGCGGGCCGGCGGCCATGGCCTCCATCAGTTCGTCGAGGCCGAGCGAGAGGTCGGGCGCGCCCGGCTCGTCGGCATCGATCGCCACTGCCGTGCCGTCCGGCAGGATGGCCTCGAGCTCGAGCACGCGCAGCGTGCCGGCGGCCAGCAGCGCCATGTCCAGCTTCAGGCGCTTGACGCCCCAGGCATACGGGGTGCCGGTCAGCGTGTGCCAGGCGATCATGGCATCGACGCGTGCCGACTCCAGCTGGAAATGCTGCGGCGACAGCAGCATGCCCTCATGCCACTGTATGCGGTCCGGACACTTCATTGCCAGCCTCCGTCCATCACTGTGTGCTTGTTCATCATCACGATTCGATGCCCATTCATTGTTCTGTCACTTGTCCGAGGCGCTGGCCGAAAAATCGGTGGCGCCGAATTCCATGCTGATGCGGCCCTTCAGGCTGTCGAGCCGAACGCGGTGCTCGCCCGAGGTCAGGTAGTCGGCAAAGGCCAGCGCGGCAAACACGCGCTTGCCCGAGTAGCGCTTGCCCGGCAGGGTCAGCGCATCGCCGGGGGCGAGCTCGACGCTGTCGACTTCCAGCTCGCCCGGATGGGCCTTGCGCAGCCCGTCGCGCGAGCCGAACCATTCCTGCGATTTCATCACCGCCAGCTTGCGCGCCAGCGCCTCGTCGCTCACCAGCACCACGTCCACCGCCACCGGGAAATCGCGGTTGGCCGCCGGGTCGATGTAGAGCGAGACCGAATCCCAGTCCAGCTTCACGCCCGGCGGGAACACCATTTCCTTCATCGAGCTGCAGCCGGCCAGCGGCAGCAGCACGCCGGCCAGCGCCAGCGCAGCAGCGGCCGTCCGCAGCCTTGCCCTCAGTGCCTGCAGGAACCGGATCGGCTGCATCACTTGCCCTTCGACGGATCGGTGGCGCTGTAGAGCAGGGTGCTGGCGGTCGGCACGGCCACCGGCGAATAGCCGACCGCATCCTTGCCGCCGGTACCGGCACCCGCATCCGCGCGCATCTCGCCGCGCGCCCGGGCCTGGGCCGCGTACTCGGCATGCGCCTCGCGCAGGCCGAGCTCGAAGCCCAGCATCACCAGCAACACCACGATAGCCACCGTGCAGACGCTGGTGATCATCACCAGCCGCGACGTCAGCGCGAACGTAATCCTCATGCCACCTCCACCGTCATCTGGCCCGGCATCGAAATCTCGATCACGCCGGCCCAATTGCACATCAATTTCGATCCGTCATTCAGGGCCGGCATATTCGCGATCTGTACCGTCGGCGAGCCCGGCGCCCACGGCGCGACCGTGGCCGGGATGCAGGGCATCGGCGTCAGCGCACCCAGCGCCGCTGCCGTCGCCGCTGCCACCATCGGATTGGCCAGCGACTGGCACATGCCGAACGGCATGACGTTGAGCATTGGCACGTTGTCCATGATGTTGGCCGCCGGCGCACCGGACAGCACGCGGTTCAGCGGCAGCACATTCAGCGTGCCGGGGGCGACACCGAACGAGCACTTGAGCATGGCACCGGCGCAGACGAGTTTTCCCATCAGCTTCCCCTGAACAGTTTTTCCATGCGGGCGCCGGCCGACGGCGACGATCCGCTGCTGATCGGCTTGCCCTTCTGGTCGAAGCGCGCGACTTCGCCGCTGCGCTTGCCGTTGTCGTACTGGCTGCGTTCCATCAGCTGCCCGTTGGGCCAGTAGCGCAGCAGCTCGCCATGCAGCACGCCGTCCTTGTAGCTGGTGCGCTGCAAGACCTTGCCGTCGTCGGCCAGGTCTTCGACCGTGCCGTGCAGGCGGTCGTCCTTGTAATGCGCGCGCTGGCGCAGGTGGCCGTGCGCGTAGTAACGGGCCTCGCCCTGGCGCAGCCCCTGCTCGAAAGTCTGCTCGGCCGACAGGTGGCCGGCGTAGTCATAGGCCAGCGCGCGCCCGTGCGCCTTGCCATGCTGGTACTCCTGCTTCATCAGCAGGCGGTCATGGTGCCGGTATTCGCTGGTGCCGTGACGGCGCCCCTGTTCATAGCTGGTGCGCTGCTCGAGGCGGCCGCGCGCGTCATAGGACTCGGTCGTGCCGTGCAGGGCCTCGTCCTTGAAACGGACGCTGTGACGCAGCTGGCCCTGGCTGTCGCGGATCTCGACATGCTCCCTGGGCGGGCGGGCCGGGGTCTCTTCTTGACGAGACGCCGGCGTCTTGCTGGCAACGCCCGTGCTGGCGGTCTTGCTCGCGACCCCGGGGCTGGCGGTCTTGCTGGCGAAGCCGCTTCCGGTGCGCTCGCCCTGCGGCGCGGCGGTTTTTTGTGCGAAGGCGGTCTTCTGGGGTACGGCCGTTCGCTGCGGCGCAGCGGTCTTCTGCGGGAAGGCCGTCTTTTGCGGTACGGACGTTCGCGGTGGCGCCGCCGCCGCCGTCTTCTGGGGCACGGCAGTTTTCTGCGGCACGGCCGAGCCGGTCCGCTCCCGGTGCGGATCCGTGGTCTTGCGCGGCAGGGAAGGCGGGGTCTCGTCGCTCATGGCCGGCCTCAATTGATCTTCACCATGCCGCCCTTCAGGGTCAGCATGCCACCGCCATCGATCTCGCCCGAGGCCGAGGCCTTGCCGGCGATCGACAGGGCGTCCAGCTTCAGGTCGGCGCCGGCCTTGATCGCGTACGAGGTAGCGGCCTCGCTGCTCAGAGTGGCGCCGGACTTCACCGCCATGGCGGCGCCGGACGAGATGTTCATCGCCGCGCCCGACTTGAAGGTGATGCTGCCGGTGACATCGATCACCAGGTCGCCCGTCACCTTGATGGTCGAACTGCCCTTGACGGTCTGCTTCATGTCCTTCGTGACTTCCAGCGTGTAGGCCTTGTCGACCGTGTGCTCGAAGTTGCCCGAATTACTGTGCGACTCATCGCCATGCACGGTCAGGTCGCGCGTGCCGCCGACCGTGTGGTCTTCATTGCCGGCCGTGACCTCGATGGTGCGGTCGCCTTTCTTGATCAGGTGCTCCTCGGAGCCCTTGTACAGCGTGGTCTCGAGGTCGTCCTCGATATCGATCTTCAGGTCGCGCTCGGCGTGGAAGTAGAGCTCCTCGTCGCCTTTCTTGTCGTCAAAGCGGATCTCGTTGCCGTGGATGCGGCCATCTTCTATCTCGGTCGACTTCGACTTGCCGTCGCCGCTCTTGGTCGGGCGCGAACGGATAACCGCTTGCATCTGCTTGCTCGGCAAGGCCACCGGCGTCGCCTGTTCGCCGTTGTAGACGCTGCCGGTGATGATCGGGCGGTCCGGATTGCCATCGAGGTAGCCGACGATCACTTCCTGGCCGATGCGCGGGATGAACAGCGAGCCCCAGCCATTGCCGGCCCAGGCCTGCGACACGCGCACCCAGCACGAGGTGGTGTCGTCATTCTTTTCGTTCTGGTCCCAGTGGAACTTCACTTTCACCCGGCCCAGCGAATCGGTCCAGATCTCTTCGCCGCTGGGGCCGACCACGAAGGCCGAATGGCTGCCGGCGACCACCGGCTGCGGTGTCGCGCGCGCCGGGCGGAAGGTGGCGCTGGCCGGGAAGGCGTCGAAATGATTGGTATAGCCGGCGCCGGTGGCGCGATGGGTCACCCGGCGCAGCGCGTAGCGCAGGTTGGCCTTCGCATTCGGGTGCTGGGTCAGCGTAAAGGCGCCGCCCGCATGCAGGCTGTTGCAGACGCTCTCGCCGCTGGCGGTCGATGCATCGGACTGGCTGGCCTGCATCTGCACGCCGAGCAGCTTCTTGCCGGCGTTCGCGGTCATGCGCAGGTGCGGATAGTCATAGACGGTGCCGCGCCCGACCGTGCCATTGGCGCTGGTGGCCAGCGAGGTGCTGGGCTTGGTGTAATCGTAATCCGTGCCCGTGTAATTCTGGGTCACCAGGCAGCCGCCGGACTCGAAACGCAGCACGCTGTCGGGCAGGTTGTGGTTGTCGCTGCGGCCGCGGAAGATCAGGGTAGCCTCCGCGCAATCGGTGTGCGCGGACGGCGCATCGCCCAGCACCATCGTGTGGCCGCCGGCGCTGAAGCTGAAATAGTAGAAGATGCCTTCCTGCTCCATCAGCCGTGCGATGAAGTCCAGCGGCGTCTCGTCATACTGGACGCAGTATTCGCGGGTGTCGTAGCTGCCGGAGAGCTTGTTCTCGAAGGTGACGCTGTGGGTATTGAGCACGCTTTCGATGATCTGCACCGCCGTCTTGTTCTGCCAGATGATGCGCTCGCGCGACAGCGACAGCAGCCACAGCGCCGGCACGATCTCGGCCGCGTAGTAGGCAAAGGCGGCATCGAGGCCGGACTGCGTGAAGCGGCTGACCACGCCATGGAAGTGGCGCGTCATGCCCGACGGATGGGTGACGGTGACGGTGGCCGTGGTGCCGACGATGGTGGCGGGATCGAGCGCGACTTCGCCGGACTTCATCGCCAGCGAAAAGCCGAACGGGCGCGACAGTTCCTCGCTGCCGGAAAAGCTCTCGACCAGCAGCACGTCCTTGCCGAAGGCGGTGCTGACCGAGATCAGCACATGGTCCTGGCTGAAGCCCGTCCTCATCGCGCCGCCCCCGTATCGTGCAGCGTGAAGCGGAAGCCGTCGCGGATGTCGACCGTCAGGCCGACATCGTCGAAGGGCTGCTGCGCCGCCATCCGTTCCAGCACCTGCGAGGCCAGTGCCGGCAGCAGCGACTGGGTGATGATGTGGTCGATATTGCGCGCGCCGCTCTCGACTTCATGGCAGCGCGCGGCGATCGCCTCGGCCACATAGCTGTCCCAGTGGAAGCGCGCGCCATGGTTGCGGCGGATGCGCTCGGCCAGCTGCTGCAGCTTCAGCTCGACGATCTTGCGCAGCTGGGCATCGGCGACCGGGCGGTAGGGAACGATCACGACGCGCCCGAGGAAGGCGGCCGGGAACTGGCGCAGCAGCGCAGGGCGCAGCGCTTCGTTGATCTCTTCCAGCGTCGCCTGCGGGTGGCGGGTGCAGGCATCGACCACCACGTCCTGCGCGGAATTCGAGGTCAGCAAGATCAGGGTGTTGCGGAAATCAATGGCCGTGCCTTCGGCATCATCCATCGTGCCTTTGTCGAACACCTGGTAGAACAGCTCCAGCACATCCGGATGCGCCTTTTCCATCTCGTCCAGCAGCACCAGGCTGTAAGGCTGGCGGCGCACGGCCTCGGTCAGCACGCCGCCCTTGCCATAGCCGACATAGCCGGGCGGGGCGCCCTTCAGGCCCGATACCGAATGCGCTTCCTGGTACTCGGAGAGGTTGACCGTCACCATCTGCTCGCGGCCGCCGTACAGCTGTTCGGCCAGCTGGCAGGCCGTCTCGGTCTTGCCGACGCCGCTGGGGCCGACCAGCAGGAAGACGCCGACCGGCTTGGCTTCGTCGTCCAGCCCGGCGCGATGGCTGCGGATGCGGCGCGCGATCGCCTCCAGCGCCTCGTCCTGGCCGACGATTTTTTCGCGCAGCCGTTCATGCAGCTGCAGCACGGCCTGCTGCTCGTCGGCCAGCATCCGGCCCAGCGGTATGCCGGTCCAGCTGGAGAGAATGTCGGCGATGGCATGGCCATCGACCTCGGGCCGTGCGGCAAGCTCGCTGGCGCGGCCGGCGGCGCTGCCGGGTGCCATGCTGGCGCTGCCGGTGCTGCCGCTGGCGATGCGGGCGCAGGCCGTATCCAGCACGCTGATGGCCTTGTCCGGCAGCTGGCGCGCGCGCAGGTAGCGATGCGACAGGTGGACCGCGTCGCGCACCGCGCCGTCGGCGATCTTGACCTGATGGTGGGCTTCGAGGCGGGCCACGATGCCGTTCACCATCCGGATGGCGACGTCCTCGCTCGGTTCATTCACCTTCACCACCTGGAAGCGGCGGGTCAGGGCCGGGTCGCGCTCGATGTATTGCTTGTATTCGGACCAGGTGGTTGCCGCAATCGTGCGCAGCTCGCCGCGCGCCAAGGCCGGCTTGAGCAGGTTGGCGGCATCGCCCACGCCTTCGGTGCCGCCGGCGCCGATCAGCTGGTGGGCCTCGGCGATGAACAGCACCACCGGCGGCACCGCCGCCTTGACTTCAACGATCACGTCTTTCAGCCGGCGCTCGAATTCGCCGCGCATGCCGGCCCCGGCCTGCAGCAGGCCAAGATCGAGCGCGCGCACTGAAATGCCTAGCAGCGCCGGCGGCACCTGGTCGGCCGCCACGCGCTGGGCGAAGCCTTCGACGACGGCGGTCTTGCCGACGCCGGCCTCGCCGGTCAGGATGGGATTGTTCTGGCGGCGCCGCATCAGTACCTCGATCAGCTGGCGAATTTCTTCGTCGCGGCCGACCACCGGGTCCAGCGCGCCGCTGGCGGCCTGCGCGCTCAGGTCGATCGTGTACTGGTCGAGGGCGGGGGTCTTGGCGCGCGCCGGGTTGCCGGCGGTGGCGGCACCATGGGCAGCAGCACCGGCACCAGCATCTGCGCCGGCACCGGCACCGGAATTGATCACGCCCGACAGCGTGCGCAGCTCGTTGCGCAAGGTCTCGCGCGGCACTTGCAGCAGGTTCGGCGCCGATTCCAGCAGCAGGCCGCGCATGGCGCCCGATTCGAGCGCGGCCAGCAGCACGCAGCCGGCGCTGATCTGGCTCTCGCCCAGCTGCATCGAGGCGATCACCCAGGCCTGCTCGAGCAGCGGCGGCAGGTGCTCGGAGAGCACCGGCGTGCGGCCATTGCCGCGCTTGAGCTGGTCGAGCGACTGCTGCAGCTGTTCCTGCGCGCGGGCCGGCGACAATTTGAAATGGGTGAGCAGCTGCCCTAGCGAGCCGCGCGCATCGCGCAGCAGCTCGGTCAGCAGGTGCTCGGGGTCGACGCTGAAGTGGGTCTGTTGCGCGCACAGCTCGGCCGCGCGTTCCATCGCGGCGCGGGTCTCGCCATCCAGGCGCAGGATCAGGGTGCGCAGTTCAGTGCTCATGGCCAGTACATTCGAAAGAGAAGCGTGCCGGCAGCGGTTGATCCCGTTCGCCGCCATCGAGGCCGTCGCCCATCCAGGCATTCCAGCCCAGGCGCGGTGCGTTGGCCGCAGACAGCCGGCCGGCGTCTAGGGTACCAGCGGCCGGCGCCATCGAGACATCGACCCTCAGCGCCGACGGAATGAAGCCGCGCACCGCGGCCTTGAAATCCTCGTGCAGCTCGCCATCGGGCAGCAGCTGCATCACGCGCGCCATCGGCTGGCCGTCGGCATGCAGGCGGATGGCCGCGGCCTGGTCCCAGATGCGGCGGCCGAGGAAGGCGGTGCGGCCCAGCTCCGGCGCCTGGTAGCCATCGCCGAGGGCGGTCAGCTCATCATCTTCCAGCCGCTGCCAGCCGCCGACGAACTGCTCGCCGCGAAAAGGCATCGCATAGCGGTCGCTGAGCAGGGCGCACAGGGCGGCCATCGAGCGCGGCGCGCCGCCCAGCAGCCCGGCATGGCGCAGCCAGGGCGCATGCTTGGGACGGGCGGCCAGGTTCAGGCCGCACAGCTGGTCGGTCGCGCGGGCCACCGTCGACGACTGCGGCGCCGACGAGCCCAGGCCGAGGCGGCGCCGCTTGCGGCTCAGGTAGAACAGCGACAGCAGGCGGTGATGCAGGATGTCGAGGAAATCGGCGGTCGCAAAATCCTTGGCCGCATTGCGCGCCACCACCAGTTCGGTGAAGGAGGCTGGCAGCGGGCCGCTCTGTCCCAGCAGCGACAGCACCGGGGTCGACAGCGTATAGGCCTCGCCAGTGGCCGCGCCGCGCCGGACCTGCCGCACGTCGCTGGCCTCGAAGCCGAGCGACACATGGCTGGACAGGCGCACGGCCTCGGTGCCGTCGTTCTCGCCGATGGCGGCATGGCCGTCGGCGATGCCGTCGCGCTCCAGCAGGCTGATGGCCTGGAACAGGTCAAAGCCCTGTGGCTGCTGCAACAGGCGGTCGATCAGCCCGGTGTTGATGTCTCGGGTCATTTACACCAGCTCCTGGGCGCCGGCCATCGGCTTCCACTGCACCAGGCATTCATCGCCGCGCCAGACGCCCAGCTCGACAAAGGAATTGACGGTCGTGTACAGCGCGAAGAACTGCGCCAGCACGGCCGAGAACAGCACCGCCGAGGAGCCGACGAAGGCTTCCGTGTCCATCTCCAGCCTCAGGCCGGTGCCGCGGCAATGCCCGCGCCAGGCGTCGCTGCCGACCTGGCGCGTCACCGGGCGCGCCGACAGGCCGCTGATGCCGCGTATCTGTTCCAGGTCGCGGTGCTGGTCCGAGGCGAACAGCGCCAGCATTTCGCGCAGGCGGTCGCGCCCGGTGTCGCCATTCACCAGCGAATGATGGTTCAGGGTCAGCAGCGAGGCCAGGCGCCAGATGGTGGCGCTGCCCAGCGCCGGATTGCGCTGGCGCGAAGGCTCGACCAGGCAGCGGATGTCGAGCCCGCTGGAGATGCCCTCGCCACGGATGCGCGTCTGCGGCGTCACCTGCTCGGCCAGCCCGCGGTTGGTGCACAGCGTGCGCGCGTAGACGATGGGCGACGAGGGCGCGCTGCGGGTATTGCGCTGGTCGACAAAGGACAGGAAGACATCGGTGCCGGTGATGTCGCGCCGCAGGCTGCGCTCGCGCCGGGCGGCCCAGTAAACGCCTTCATGGCGGTCGCTGAAATGGTCGAGCGAGGAGAACTTCGGTATCAGCTGCGGCCGGTCGGAACCGGGGTCGGACGCGGTGACCTGCTCGATCGTGTGGATCTCGGTGAAGGCCTCGCGCGCGCGGTCGCCCACCAGCAGCACCTCATGCTGGGTGTGGTCGATCTGGATCGGCTCGGAGGTGCGCGGGAACAGGTTGACCGCGACCGTGCAGCCGAGCCGGAAGTTGGCCGCCGACAGCTTGCGCAGTTTGCGCGAGACGCCGCCCACATCCAGCCGCAGCACGAAGCGGGTGCCGGCCAGCTGCTGGGCGCGCAGGCCCTCGATATCGAAGAAATGGAACTTGGCCGGGAACGCGAAGTATTCCTGCAGCATGCCGAAGGCCGGATGCGCGCCGGGCGCCTGCGGCAGCGCCGCATGCGCGGCGTCGAAGCCGACGCGGCGACAGGCCGAGGCCGGCAGGCGCGTGGTGTAGCCGTCGCTCTGTTCCACCTGCATGCTGCGCAGGCGCACGGCCAGGCATTCATACAGCGCGCCGACCGTGCCCCAGTCACCCGACAGGTGCAGGCGCAGGCTGTCGATCTCCAGCTCGGAGAGGTCGATGCCGCCCTGGGTTGCGATATGCAGGGCGATGCAGCCCTCGTCATCGACGCGGGCGTCGGTGATCTCCAGCGGCCACAGCGTGCTCTCCCAGGCGGTACGAAAGCGCACTTCCTCGCCGCTGTCGGCCTCGGCCACCAGCGCCGTATGGCGCGGTATGTTCAGGCCGGCCGTGACTTTGCCCTGGGCCTCGTTGAGCGCCATCTGCACCACCGTCATCGAGGGCACCGGCGCCAGCAGGGAAGGGCAGAGGTTTTCCAGCAGCGCGGTGGCCACTTGCGGGAAGTCGGCGTCGATGTCGCGCCGCACGCGGGCCGACAGGAAGGCGACCGATTCGATCAGGCGCTCGGTATGCGGGTCCTGCGATTCGCCGCCGTGCAGGTCGAGGCGCGCGCCGACCTTCGGATAGCGCTGCGAAAATTCGCGGCCCTGCTCACGCAGCCAGGCCAGTTCGCGCAGGTAGTAGTCGAGCAGTTCGTTGTCGTCAGTGCCGGTGGCCATCAGCCGCCCTCCGCGCTGGCGTCGCCACTGTCACTGCCGCTGCCGGCCATGCCGCCATTTGCCGGTGCCAGGTATTCGCCGGTGGCCAGGGTGAAGTTGATGCGGCGCACGGTCTCGGCCACGCGCAGGCTGGCGTCGATCCTGAACAAGGCGATGGTCTTGCCGGTGGCGCTGTCGACCAGGGTGACGTTGACATCGGCCAGGCGCGGCTCGAAAGCTTCGACCGAGCGCTTGATGGCGGCGGCCACGCGCCGGCGGTCGGCTTCGTTCTGGGCAGAATGGGCGCTGTAATCGGGAATGCCGTAGTCGAGCACCGTCAGCCCGGCCTGCGGGAACTCGGACAGCGGGACCGGCGAGCGGGCATTGAGCAGGCGCCCGAGTTCGCGCGCAACAGAGGCCTCGACGCCATCGATGGAGAGCACCTGGTCGGTGTCTTCACCGGCGCCGTCGAGGCGCTGGTCGAGCTTGTCGAACAGCGGGACGGGCCCACCGGGAATGAGGCGCGACATAGTGGTTCACCTTACGGCCAGCCAGGCATCGCGCCGCGCGATCAGGCCGCGACGTTGGTGGTGAGATCCCAGCCGAAGTCGGTCTTGCCGCCGGCGGTGCCGTCGACCTTCTGCGCGGTGTACTCCATCTTCACCTGGGTGAAATTGATGGTGAACGTATCCATCGGGGTATGGCCTTCGCCATAGCCGCCGGTCGAGATCTGCGAAATGATCGGCTCGGCCAGGGTGATCGACATCACGGCCGTGTACGCGCCGTCGGACACGCGGCCCACCTGCAGCTTGGCCTCGGACAGGCTGGTGCCTTTCGCGCAATTGGCGTACAGCACCGGCGTGGCCGCATCGACCATCTTGGTGAAGCTCATTTCCTGGAAGCGGGCACGGCCGGTGGTGCGCTTGACGTTGGCCACGTTCATGTCCACCGGCAGGTCGACCGCGAAGTTCCAGGTGGCGATGATCATCGCATCGGCATCCGGACCGCTGAGCAGGTTTTCACCTTTGATGGTCTTCAGCGTCAGCGTGTAGATGTCGCCGGAGATCGGCATGGACGACAGATCATTATTGAATGAATTCGTCCGCGGCATGGTTGGGATGTTGACTTTGTTAAGCATGGCTTACTCCGGGTAGGCTACTCTGTTCGTTGGCGTGCGTGTCGTGCCGGGGCTCAGGCTCAGCCCGCCGGCGCCGGCAGTTCGGCCACCATGCGGATCGACGCGGTCAGCTCTTCCATCTGGAAGTGCGGACGGACGAACACGACGGCGGTGTACGCACCCGGCTTGCCCGGCACTTCGCTGACGTCCACGCGGGCATTGGCCAGCGGCAGTCTTGCCTTGGTTTCCTGCGGTGCGGATTCATCGAGGCAGACATAGTCGGCGATCCAGGTGTTCAGGTAGTTCTGCAGCGTTGCCCGGGTCTGGAAGCTGCCGATCTTGTCGCGCACGATCACTTTCACATAGTGCGCGAAGCGCGACGCGGCCAGCATGTAGGGCAGGCGCGCCGACAGCTGTGCATTGGCGTTCGCATTGTCCTTGTTGTAGACCTTGGGCTTGTTGACCGTCTGGCCGCCGAAGAAGGCAGCGAAGTTCGAGCCCTTGGAGTTGACGACGGCGATGAAGCCGAGGTCATTGAGCTCTTTTTCGCGGCGATCCGTGATCAGCACCTCGGTCGGGCACTTCAGCGCGATGTCGCCTTCGTCGGTCTTGAAGGTGTGGGCGGTCATGCCCTCGACCTTGCCGCCGCCTTCGACGCCGCGGATCGCCGTCGTCCAGCCGAACTTGGCGAAGGCGTCGGTGACGCGCAGGCCGAGCTGGTAGGCCGAGTTCGACCACAGGTATTTTTCATGGTCCTTGCCGTCCACGTCTTCCTCGAACGCGAACTGCTCGACCGGCACGGTCTTGGCGCCGTACGGCAGGCGCGACAGGTAGCGCGGCAGGGTCAGCGCGACATAGCGCGAATCCTCGCCTTCACGGAAGGACTTCCAGCTCACCAGTTCGGCGCTCTCGAAGATCTTGGACATGTCGCGCGGGCCGCCGAGCTCGGTGAAGCTCTTCATGTCGAACAGGGCAGGCGAGGCGGCGGCGATGAACGGCGCATGCGCCGCGGCAGCCACCTTGGAGACGCGCTCGAGCAGCGCGACATCCTGCGGATGGCGGCCGAAGTAGTAGTCGCCGATCAGCACCGAGTAGGGGAAGCCGCCGAAGGTGCCGTACTCTTCTTCGTAGATCTTCTTGAACAGCACGCTGGTGTCATAGTCGACCGCGGTCTCGAGGTCGTTCAGCAGTTCCTTCTTGCTGACGCTCATCAGGCGGATCTTCAGGCGCGAGCTGGTCTCGGTGCCGAACACGAACTCATGCAGGCCGCGCCAGGAGCCTTCGAGGGCCTGGAATTCCGGGTTGTGCATGATCGCGTTGACCTGGCTGGTCAGCAGGTCATCGATCTCGGCGATGCGCTCGTTGATCATCGCGACCACGCCCTTGTCGGGGCTGAACTTCATGTCCTGGTCGAGGATCTGCGCAGCGAACTGGCCGATCAGCTTCTTCGCATACGGCTCCTGCGATGGCTCATTGGCCATCTTGCCGTTCTGGACGATCTGGTCGAGCAGGCTGCCGGAGCCTGCAGCGCCGGAGCCGGAAGCGGAGGGTTTCGTATCTGCCATGTCTGTACCTGTGAGTGTCAGGGTCCGTCGTCGTGGTTACGACAAGACGGTGGTCATTCGGCGGCCGGTGCGTCGTCGGCCTTCTTGTCTTCTTCTTTTTTCTCTGCTTCGGGCTTCTTCGCCTCGGCCGCCGGGGCGTCGCCGCCGGCCGCTTCGCGGATCTGCTTGAGGCCGTCGGTGTTCTTGACCACGTTGGCCAGCAGGCCGTCGAGGTCATCGTTGCCGTCCAGCTTGGCCAGCAGGTCGCGCAGCTCGAGGCGCGCTTGCAGCAGTTTCTGCAGGCGCGGCACTTGCTGGACGACGGCTTCCGGATGGAAGTCGGCGAACTTCTTGAAGTTCAGCTCGACCTTCAGGTTGCCCTCGCCCTTCATCGTGTCCGGCACGCTCATGTCGAGGCGCGGCGCGATCTTGGTCATGATCTCGTCGAAGTTGTCGCGGTCGATCTCGACGAAGCGACGGTCCTTCATCTTCGGCGGTGCCGATGCCGGCTTGCCGGTCAGGTCGGCCAGCACGCCGACGACCAGCGGCAGCTCGCGCTTCTCGACAGCGTCGCCGATCTCGACGTCATAGGTGATCTGGACGCGCGGCGGGCGATTCCGACCCACCCATTTCTGCAAGCTCTCAGCCATTGCTCGATACCTCCGTAACCTTCGGTTGCACAAGGCCTGCTGTTTTTCAGGCCCGCAAAATTGGTTCTTCGTGGCAATACTAATCATACTTTAGTATCAATGCAAGCGAAAAACCAGACTCATGGAAACTTTTTCTCTGAAACTTTTCTCAGCGCAGCTTGTTTAACAGCTTGTCGGCCATGACCGCGGCCAGCCGGCTGCGCATGCGGGTCAGCGACAGCCGCTCCTGCTCGACGCGGGCGGCGTCCTGGATCTGGTCGATCAGGCGGGTCTTGGCCTTGTCGATCGAATGCTGGGTCATCTGCAGCTCGGCGCGCAGCTGCTCGCGGCGCTCGATCTTTTCGGCCAGGTCGCGCAGCGAATCGGTAATGCTGTGCCAGGGGCTGGCGCCGCCTTCGGCCGCGCCTTCATAGAGCTGGGAAAACAGCAGGTTCAGGTTCTCGCCCAGCTCGGCCAGGGTCTCGGCCGAGTGCGGCTGGCCATGCTCGGCGGCGATCGACGAGATCGCGCGGTCGACCAATAGGTTGGTCTCGGCCACGCGCCGCGCCAGGTCACCGAAGCCGGCCGGCAGGCGGCCGTTCAGTTCTTCATCGCCGCCGTCCATGTCCAGTCGCGAACTGCTGGGCGTGGCCGCGCGCGGGTGGCCGCCGGCGCCGGCCTGATGGCCGTGGCTGCCCTGGCTGCCGCCGGCCGGGCCATGGAAGGCGCGGCCGAAGGGATTGCTGCCCGGACGCTCGCTGCGCTGGCCGTCAGCGTGCGCGCCGTCCCGACCGTCCCAGCTGTCGCCGGTCGTGCCAGACTTGCCAGACGTGCCGAAAGCGCCGTAAGGCGGCTGCGGTGGCTGCGGCGGCTTCTGCATGGATGGGCTTGCTCCTTTGGCTACAGGCTTTACTGATACCAAAGTATAATACACGGTGTATCTTCAAAGAAACATCGCTTTGCCAAATTTTCTTCGGTCCGCCCCGACAAGCGCGGCCGAAAGGAGCCTGCGTGCGTGATCCTGCCTACCTGACCGGTGTGCTGGCCGGCGGCGGCCTGTCGCCAGACAGCCTGTTGCCGGCTGCGCTATGGCCGGGCATTGCGCTGCTGGTCGCCATCGCGTTTGCCTGGGGCTGGTGGCGCCGCCGGCGCGGGCAGCGCACACGCCTGCGCATCGATGCGCTGCTGCACGAACTGGCGCAGCGTCGTACCGAGCTGCGCGACATCGAGGCCGAACGTTCGCGCTTCCTGGCCGCGTTCAGCCATGACCTGAAGCAGCCGATGCAGGCCATTAACCTTTACCTCGGCAGCATCGAGCGCAGCCTGGCCCAGGCCGCGATGGCGACCGAGGACAGCGCGCGCGCCACCGAGAGCCTGCTGCGGCTGAAGCAGGGCATCAGCTACATGAATGATGTGTTCGACAGCGTGCTCGATGTCAGCCGTCTCGACAGCGGCGCCATCGAAGTCGGCATCGAGCGCGTGCATGCCCTGCCTTTCTGCGAGCGGGTGCTGCAGCAGCACCAGCGCATGGCCGACGACCTGGCGCTGAAGCTGGAATTGCGTGCCGAGGGCTGCGACCAGCTGATGCTGCAGACCGACCCGCGCCTGCTGGAGCGCATCCTGCGCAATTTCATCAGCAATGCGATGCGCTACACGAAGTCCGGCGGCATCCGGGTCCGCATCGCGCAGCGCGGCAGCCTGTGCCGCATCTCGGTAATCGATACCGGATCGGGCATTGCCGCCTCCTTGCGCGCGAAAATCTTCGATGAATTCACCCGTGGCGACGCCGCCGCGATGGCGGCGCAAGGCGTCGGGCTGGGCCTGTCGATTGCACGCCGGCTGGCCGCGCGCATCGGCGCCCGCATCGCGCTGCGCAGCCATGTCGGCATCGGCTCGGTATTCGCGATCGAGCTGCCGGTATCGGCAGCGCCGCTGTCGGATGCCGAGCGCATCGCCCTGCGCGAGGCGCGCATCCTGCAGCAGCTGCTGCCGCAGGTGGTGGTCGAGGCGCCGGCCCATACGCTGATGGTCTGCATCGACAGCGATCCGGATGTGCACAATGCCTTGCGCCTGCTGGCGCCGGGCCTGGGCGTGGATATTCTGACTGCCGGCGACAGCGCCGAGGCGATACAGCAGCTGGCCGCGATCAACCGCGTGCCCGGCCTGTTGCTGGTGGATGCGCAATTGCAGTCCGAAGCGGCGATGCAGGCGATTGCGCGCATCAATGATGAATTCAACGCCGAGATACCGGTCGTGCTGTGCAGCGATGAAGAACAGCGCCCGGATGTGGCGCGTCAGGTGGGGTCGGCGGTGACGCCCTTGCAGCGGCCCTTCACGGCCGACCGGCTGCGCGAGGCGATCAATGCCTCGCTGTCGAGCCTGCCGCGCTGACCGGCGATGGTGGCCGGCGCTGGTGGCCGGCACTGGTGGCCGGCAGAACCAAGCCGGGGCTCAGTGATTGTTGGCGAACAGGCCCAGCTTTTGCGCCACCAGCACCGCCTGCGTGCGGCTGGCCACATGCAGTTCGCGGAAGATGCCGCCGACATGCGACTTGGCGGTGATCTCGGAAATACCGAGGCTGTCGGCGATCTCGCGATTGCTCATTCCCTGGCAGATCATCGACAGCACCTGCAGCTGGCGGTCGGTCAGTGCGATGTGGGCCAGCGCCGAGCTGTCGGCCAGGCCGCGCGCCGACAACCAGGTGCCTTTCAGCAGCGTGCCGTCAATCGCTTGTGCGACGATGGTCACGGTATCGTCGATGGGCGCGGCCTTGCTGATGAAGGCCGCGGTACCGGCGCCGAAGCAGGCGCCGACCTGCAGCTCGTCGTCATTGCCGGAGATGGTGATCACGCGCACCGCTGCATCCAGCGCCAGCACCCGGCGTATCGCTTCCAGGCCGCCCAGGCCGGGCAGGCCGAGATCCATCAGCACCCACCACGGATGGTCTTTCTTCTTTTTCAGCTCGGCCTTGAGCAGTGCGATGCCGGTCTCGGCATCGCCGGCGGTTTCCAGTCGCAAACGCGGAAAGCGGGCGCGCAAGGCATCGGCCAGCGCGACACGGATCATCGGGTGATCGTCAACGATCAGCAGGGAAGGCAAGGTAGTCATTAGCGCAGATTGTAGCGGAGACGCACTGCGCGCAGCCGGTAAAACAGCAGGGCTGGCTCAGGGCAGCGTGGCCAGCGCGAACAGCAAACCGGTCAGTACCAGCGCGATGACCAGCGCGATCAGCAGCGGCGAGCCCTGTCGGCGCTGGTCGACCGGCGCATCCGGCACCTCGGTGGCGCGCAGGCCCGAGAGTGCGTCCAGCCCGGCGACGGGCAGGTGTTCCCAGGCAGCGCGCGGCAGGCGATTGCCCGCCCTCTGGCGGATATCGGTTGGCTGCGCCGCCGTCGCCGCGTCGATCTGCAGGAAGTGCTCGGGCGGCAACCCCATCGCGATGGCGATGCGGCGCGCGCAATCGATGCAGTGCGCCTCATCGACGAAGGCAGCCGACGTGCTTTCCTCGATGCCCTGCACCTGGGCATCGGTGAGCCCGGACAGCATCGCCAGGATAGAGATCGACAGCTTGTGCTCGCGTCGCGCGCGCTCGACCTGCTTGCCGAGCACGGTCAGCTGCCCCCCCAATTGGCCGGATAGGCCCGATAGGCCCGATAGGTCCGATAAGCCCGGATGGCCCGGCTGCCTGGCCTGGCCCGCGCTGGCGGCCTGTCCGTGGCGTCTGGAGACAGTCATGGGTTGGCCTCCGGCCGGCCGTCGCGCGCATCGGCGCAGGGCGCATGGGCATTGGCCTGAGTCGCATCGTCGACCAGTCTCATCTCGACCCGGTAGAACAATTTGTGTTCCGGCGTGTTCAGCTTGCGCAGCGCCACCGACAGCCCGCCGCCATTGCGCAGCCGCAGCCAGCCCTGTGCAGCGCTGGCGGTGGCGATGCTGCTTTCGAGGTAGCTGATCTCGCTGTCGCTGCCGGACAGGATGCGCAGCTTGTCCCAGAACAGGCCGGAGGCAGCGTAGCGATCGACCGGATCGAGCAGGCGGAACCAGCCATCGGCCATGGCGGCGATCGCGAAGTGATGGTCGAGCAAGCCGCTGGCCTCGTGCGGCGCATCGTTGCGCGAATCGACCAGCAGGCTGCGCAGGGTGTCGTAGTCGAAGGGCAGCAAGTCCAGTTGCAGCAGATGATATTCATGTCCGCCGCAGTCGACCGTCGTCATCCGCACTTGCACCAGCTCGGCCTGGGCATCGGGGCGCTCGAACAGGGCGCGCACTTGCTGATGCCCGGTCGGCTGGACCGCGACGAACAAGTCTTCCAGCAGCCGGTCGGTCGTTTCCGGATAGGCCAGCATGCGCCGCGCATCGGCGTTGGCAAAGAGGATGCGACCGCCGGCATCCGTTACCAGCACCTTGCCCGGCAGCTGGTAAAACGCTTGCGCGATGACGCGCAGATCAGTCATCGAGGCATTCGCCTTGTCGACGAGGCTGCGTGACAGGCGGTCGCTCGCTTCGAGGCGGCGCGCCGCGAAAAGTTTCAGCAAGGTGCTCAACAGCGCCAGCTTCAGCACCAGCCAGGCGATGCCGGCCGCCGCCAGCAGTTGCATCGCATGCGGGCTGCCCTCTCTGGCGGTCGCGATCAGCAGCGCAACCGCCAGTTGCAAGACGGCTGCCGCGCCGGCCAGCAGCGCGAGCAAAGAAACCGGGCCGCGCACGGCGGGGTCGAGGCGCGCATGGCGCGCGCACTCGGCCGCGGTGCCGACCAGCACCGCGCACAACAGTATCGAGGCCATCAATGCGCCGCTGACGCCGGCGCCCTGCTGCGGCAGTTGCTGCACGCCCAGCGACAGCGCGGCGGCGGCGGCCAGCACCAGCGGCAGGAAGGCCTTGCCGCCCGGCGAGCGATTGGCCGCTGCGGCGCCAATGGCGCTGGCGGCCATCAGGTCGAAGGCCAGGAAGGGGGTCAGCTCACCCGGCAGCGCGAAGGCATCGGCGACCCACCAGGCCAGCGGGTGGGCAAGCGCTGCCAGCATCGCCAGCCAGCCGTAACGCTCGGACAGGCTGCTGCGCGCGGACCGCTCGCGTGACAGGTCGAGCGCGGCCAGCGCGACGCCGGCCAGCAGGAAGAACAGGATCGAGGCGCTGTCGAAGCTCATCGCGTTGCGCCCTCCGTCACGGAGAACAGGGCGCTGCGCTTGTCGTGGCCATCGACGGTGGCGGCCGGCGGCACCGGCTCGGTCGGCGGCATCGGGGCGGCATCGAGGACATCGGCGCCGCCGGCTTTCGGCGGCGCCGATGGTCCGTCAGCTGCTTGCCTGCCAGCTGCGCTGTAGTCCTGCCGGGGCTCGCCGGCCAGTTCGACCCGACCGCTGCGGGTAACGACCGGCGCTTCGACAGCCACGGCCTGCAGCGATGGCAGCTGCGGGAAGCCGGAAGGCAGCATCGACGACAGACCGGGCAGCAGGGCGGCCATCAGCATGACGGCGGCGAAGGCTGATGCGGCAATCGTCGTTGCAATCGCCGCAGCGCTGGTGGGCTTGCCCGGCCGGCCGGCGCGGCGACGCGCGAACCCGGGCGCAGGGCGGCTGCGGTTGGCATGAGGGTCGGCATGAGGGTCGGCATCAGGGTCGGCACGATGGTCGGCACCGAGCTTGCCGCCGACCTTGCCCCGGCGGTCGCCGCTGTGGTTGCCACTCTCGTCGCCCATGCGGCGGTCGCTACGGAAGTGGCCGACGGACTCGGCCTGATCATCGAGGTCCCAGCGCGCCAGCTGCGCGCCCATGGCCGCGATCCGTTCGTCGCAGTCGGCAGCATGGCCGGGGTTGAACAAGGCGACCAGTCGCAATCCGTTGCCGCGCGTGCCAGCCGCCAGGCGTATCAGTTGCAGGAATTCGGCGCGCGGCAGTTGCTGCGCATCCGGAATGAACAGGACACAGCCCGGCCGGCCCGGCGCCGGACGCTGCTCGGCCCGGTGCGGTCGACCGGTGCCGGAAATGCGGGACAGCGCCGCATCGAAGCGGTGCAGCGTCAGGTCGACGATCAGCGCTTCGAGGCGGCTCGGACTGTAGGCTTCGACGCGCAGCCCCTCGTCACGTGCAAGCGCGCCGGCCAGCGCGGCGGCATAGTCCTGCAGCCGGCGACGGTCGTGGGTGACCATGGCCAGATGCAGGCCATCGCTGGCGAGGGATTCCCGGACGAGGGCGAAGTGCTCCCTGTCCTCGGCGCGTATCGATATCGACATGCGCCTGATTATACTTAAGTATCGGTCAAATTCGACGGCAAATCCGCCCGGCCTCAGTGAAGATTGGCCGCCATCCGGTGCGCGAAGTTCTCAAATTGAAAATCTTGCGCCTCCCGAGCCCCCGAGCCCCCGAGCCTCCGAGCCTCCGAGCCCCCGAGTACTTGCGTTGCCCTGGCTGGCCGCCGTGCCGGATCGGAAACCAGGATCGGAAGCCAGGATCAGAAGGTATACATGCCGGTCAGCCACAGCTTGTCGGTATCGCGCTTGCGCGCACCGCTGTAGGGATCGCCTTCGCGGAAGCGCGCATATTCGACCCTGGCCATCCACCGGCCCCGGCTCCAGCTGGCCGACAGGTCCAGTTCCTGGCCGTAGCGGCGGCCGGTGCCGCCGGTCTGCAGCGCGAACGGGCGGTCTGCGTGGAACCAGTGGTATTCGGACAGCAGCGCGAACTCGCCCTGCTTGCCACCGGCGCTGATGAAGCTGTCGCGTATGCCTTCGGTCGGCGTGCTCAGGAACAGGTCGGCCCAGCCCTGGAACAGGTGGTTGGTGCCCAGCGGCGTCTGGAACGCCTTGCTGCCATTCGACGACAAGACCTCCTGGTCGACACGCAGGTACCAGCTGCCGTATTGGGCGCCGGCGCCGAGGCGCGAATAGTGATTGTCGATACTCGATGCGCCATTCGCATACGGTGTCTGCTGCGCGTATTCGGCCGTGTATTGCAGCTTCCAGTCCGCCGTCAGCGCACGGCTGCCATCGAGGCGCGCGCCCAGCGTTTGCGTCGAGGTGGCGGCCAGACTGGCGGCATGCCAGTCGACGAAATAGCCATAGCCGGTCAGGCTTTCGGTCGGCGACAGCGCATGGCGCGCATTGATGATGCTGATATTGACGTCCTGCTTCAGTGTCGAGACCTGCGTGAGCTTGTCGAACTGCGCGGCGAACAGCGTGGTATCGGGCAGCAGGCCCTTGTTCTCGACCGACAGGCCGTCATAGACCTGCATCACCTGCCGGAATTCGACATTACCGATGAAGCGCACATTGTCGAGCTTGACTGACTGGCGGCCAGCGCGCAGGCGCGTGCCGGTCAGCCCGCTCCAGTCGATGTAAAGCTGGTTGATCGCGGTGTAGTCCGGATCGGCGATGCGCGGATAGCTGGCCTTGCCAGGCTGGACCACGCCGCGATCGCCATTGTCGTAATCATCGTTCAGCACGCCGACATGGATCAGCTGTGCGCCGAGCGCAAAGCCCTGCACCGGCGCAGTCTGCCAGCCGAGCAGGGTGCGCAGTGTTGTGGCGTGCGCATCGAGCGCCTTGCCATCCTGACGCACGCCTTCATGGCGCAGACGCAATCCGGACAGCGACTTGCCATCGGCAATCGCCTTGGCCAGGGTGTCGGTGAATGTGCCGGTGGAAGTGCGGCCGGAAGTGCGGCCGGAAGTGCGGCCGGATGTGTCGCCGGGTAGGTCGGTGGATGTGCTGCTGGCGGTGGCGCTGGCTGCGGATGTGGTTGTGGATGTGGATGTGGATGTGGATGTGGATGTCAGCAGGTCCGGGCTGGTCTTCATGTCGGCCGGCGTTGCATCAGCGTGGGCCGCCGGCGCGCAGGCAAGCGCAAGGGCGCCGAACAGGGCGTGGAATTTCAAGCGAGATCTCCATCATCGGAATGTCGGGAGCGAGGCACCCGGGCGCCACCATTGGCGCATGGGCGTCAATGCAAACGATGTGCCAAGCGGAAAAGCGGATAAAGCCGCCCGGCTGCACCCCGTCAGTGATGCCGGCGCTCGGCTTCGACGCACGATGCACCATCGCAGGGCTGGGGCAGCATCGAGACGGGCGCGGTGCGCGGCTATACTCTCGCTTTCATTGCATCAATCGTTTTTTTCCAGCCGGGATGACGCCAGCCGATTCATTGCTTGACCAGTTGCCCGCTGCCGATGCGCAGCGTTGGCTGGAAGAGGGCATCCGTTGTCGGCTGGAGGCGAATGCGCAAGCAGCGCAATGGCTGCGGGCGCGCCGTCTGCTCAGCTTTGCTGCCTTGCTTGGCAAATCGTCAGCGAAATATCAGTTGGGCTTGATGAGCCTGCGCGGCGAGGGCTGCGCCAGGGACAAGCTGCGCGCTGCCATGTGGTTCAAGCTGGCGATCGCGCGCGACGAGCCGCGCGCCCAGGGCAATCTGGCCCGGGTGGCCGAAGAGCTGACCCAGGCCGAAATCCTGCATGCCTTTCGGCAGGCGGCCGATTTTGCGGCTGCGGAGGCAGCGTTCTATCGCACCCGTCGCCAGCCGGATGACGAGGCCATTGTCGATTTTTGCGAAAAGCTGATGCAGGGCCGGGGTATCGATCCGGATCCCGAGCTGGCCGTCGCCTGGCTGCGGCGGGGCGCGGTGCTGCGCCATGCGGGCGCGCAATGGCTGGTGGGCCTGGCCTGTGCCACCGGCCTCGGCGCCGACAAAGACCCGGCCGAGGGCCGGCGCCTGCTGCAACTGGCGGCCGAGCGCGGCCATGCAGGCGCGCAGTACGACCTCGCCGAATGGCTGATGCGCCAGCCGGGCGCCGCAACGCATGCGCTGGCCTTGCCATGGTACGAGGCCTCGGCGCAGCAGGATTATCTGCCCGCGCAGTACCGGCTGGGCATGCTCTACAAGGGCGGCGAGACGCCTGCAGCGACTGCAGTTGACGCATTGCCGGCATCGTCCGCATCGCCTGCATCCTCCGCATCCTCCGCACCCGTTGCAGCCGCCGCATCCTCTGCATCCTCCGCACCCGTTGCAGCGGTGCCGGCGCTGCCCGGTACGCCGCACCAGAGCGCCCGTCCGCTGGCGCAGCGTCGCGGGCCCAGGCTGGTGCGCGCGCTCGAGCTGCTGAGCCGCGCGGCACGGCACGGCCATGCCGAGGCTCAATATGAAGTCGGGCAAATGCATGCCCAGGGCATCGGCACCCGGCAGGACTTCGATCAGGCACGGCACTGGTACTTGCAGGCCGCCGGGCAAGGCCATGCAAAGGCGCAATTCAACCTCGGCTTCCTGCACTCGCACGGGCAGGGAGTGGAACAAGACCTGGTCAAAGCCTATGAGTGGTATGCAATCAGCAAGGCCAGTGGCTATGCGATCGCCGCTCAGCAAACCGACTACATCGGCAAGAAACTCAGTCCGGAAGAAATCGAGCTGGCCCAGTGGCGCGCCGACAGCTTCAGGCATCGCCAGCCGGGCACTGACTGAGGACGCGTCGGCGGGCCTCCGATCACTTTGATCCTCTTCAATCGGTACGTCAGTCTGTGGGAACGCAAACGCCCATGGCAAGATGTTCAATGATCGATCAGAGTACGAGAAGTATTCCTAGATCCTGCTACGCTGATCGAACATGCAAGTTGCGATAGTCGCCCAAACATTCAATCGCTATCGGTGAATGTCAGTCATCAGCAGGGCGACGAAACTTAGCGCGCTGTGCATGTTCAGATCGCAGGCTTGCCGCCGGCATGGCGGTCGGCAAGAAACCTGCAAACCATCAACCGTTCAGTGAACGAGAGGATATCGATGAGAGCACTCGCAAGCCTGTTGGCGATCGCGCTATTGGCCGCCTGTAGCCAAATGCCGACCACTGCGTCGAACCAGTCGCGCCCGGTCGAACATCCGGATGTATTTCATTCCTACATCGACTGAGGCAGGCAGGGCATCCCCGAGACAGGGGCTTCATGTAGAATCCGAACGGTCGTGCTTAAAAACAACAGACCGTCGGAGACAGCATGGACTTGAACTACGCGCCGGAAGACCTGGCCTTCCGCGACATGGCGCGCGCCTGGCTGGCCGCGAACCTGCCGGCTGACCTGCAACACAAGGTCCTGAACCACAAACGCCTGAGCCGCGAAGACTTCGCGCGCTGGCATCGCATCGTGCACCAGCAAGGCTGGGTGGCGCCGGCGTGGCCGGTCGAGCATGGCGGCCCCGGCTGGACCAAGGTGCAGCAGCACCTGTGGGAAGAAGAATGCGCGCGCGCCGGCACGCCGCCCATCATGCCGTTCGGCGTGAACATGGTGGCGCCGGTCATCATGGCCTTCGGCAATGAGGGTCAGAAGCGGCACTATCTGCCGCGCATCCTGTCGTGCGAAGACTGGTGGTGCCAGGGCTACTCGGAGCCCGGCTCCGGTTCCGACCTGGCCTCGCTGAAGACGCGGGCGGTGCGCCAGCCCGGCGACAGCGAGCATTACCTCGTCAATGGCCAGAAGACCTGGACCACGCTAGGCCAGCATGCCGACATGATGTTCTGCCTGGTGCGCACCGATCCGGACGCGCGCAAGCAAGAGGGCATCTCTTTCCTGCTGATCGACATGCAGACGCCCGGCATCACGGTGCGCCCCATCATCACGCTCGATGAAGACCACGAAGTCAACGAAGTCTTCTTCGACAATGTGAAGGTGCCGGTTGCCAACCTGGTCGGCGAGGAGAACAAGGGCTGGACTTACGCCAAGTACCTGCTGGGGCATGAGCGCACCGGCATTGCGGCCGTTGGCCGCTCCAAGCGCGAGCTGGCCTTCGTGAAGCGGCTGGCCATGCGCATCGAGAAGGCCGGCAAGCCACTGCTCGACGATCCGCTCTATGCGACCAAGGTCGCCTCGCTCGAGATCGACCTGATGGCGCTGGAAGTGACGGTGATGCGGGTGATTGCGCAGGAAGGCAAGCGCAAGGGGCCGGGCCCCGAAGCGTCGATGCTGAAAGTGAAGGGCACCGAGATACAGCAGCGCCTGACCGAGCTGATGGTCGAGGCCGCCGGCCCGCTGGGCCTGCCATTCGACCCGGCCTTCCTCGAAGGCGAGCATGAGCACAGCGATGGCGGCGATGACGACGCCGCGCCGCTGCTGCCTTACTACTTCAACTACCGCAAGACCTCGATCTATGGCGGTTCGAACGAGATCCAGAAAAACATCATCACCCAGATGATCCTGGGGCTGTGAGGGGCAAGCATGAACTTTGAACTCAATCCCGAGCAGCAGCAGCTGGCTGACGCGATCCGCCGCTGGACTGACAAGGATTACAGCTTCGAGAAGCGCAAGGCCATCGTCGCCTCGGCCGCCGGTGTTTCCGACGAGGCCTGGCAGGCGCTGGCCGAACTGGGCGTGCCGGCGCTGCCGGTGCCGTCCGAGCATGATGGATTCGACGGCACGGCCGTCGACCAGATGGCGGTCATGCAGGCACTGGGCCGCGCGCTGGTGGTCGAGCCGGTCTGGGCCACGGCCGTCGGCGTGCATTGCCTGACGCTGGCCGGCGGGCAGGGCGCCTTGCTGGCGCAGGTGGCCAGTGGCGAGCTGAAGCTGGCGTGCGCGTTCGGCGAGCGGCAGGCGCGGCATGAACTGTTCAACATTGCCACCCGCGCCCGGCGCGAGGGCAACGGGTTCGTCATCGATGGCAGCAAGAGCGGTGTCGTGCATGGCGCGCAGGCCGGCCAGCTGATCGTGTCGGCCCGCTCGTCCGGCGAGGCGCGCGACAGCGCCGGCATCTCGCTGTTCTTGCTGGCGGCCGATACGCCGGGCGTGACGATCACGGATGCGCGTGGCAATGATGGCCTGCGCATCGCCACCCTGGGCCTGCATCAGGTGCGGGTGCCGGCCTCGGCCTTGCTGGGCGAGGAAGGGCAGGGCTGGGCCTTGCTGGAAGCGACGGCCGACCATGGCATCGCGCTGCTGTGCGCCGAGGCGCTGGGCGTGATGGAAGCCCTGTGCGAGGCAACGCTCGATTACCTGAAGACACGTCAGCAGTTCGGCGTCCCGATCGGCAAGTTCCAGGCGCTTCAGCACCGGATGGCCGAGATGTTCATCCAGCTCGAGCAGGCGCGCTCGATGGCCATGCTGGTGGCGGTGAGGTCGGCGGCAGCCGATGCGAACGAGCGTCGCCATGTGGCCTCCGCGGCCAAGGCGCGGATCGGCGAAGCCATGAAGTTCATCGGCCAGCAGGCCGTGCAGCTGCATGGCGGCATGGGCGTGACCAATGAATTGCCGGCCGCTCATTTGTTCAAGCGCCTGGCGACGATGGAACTGACGCTGGGCGACACCGATCATCATCTGATGCGTTTTGCGTCTTTGCCGGGCTTTGTCCCGGCCTGACTATCAGGAATCCAGCATGAGAAAGTTTCAAAGCGCCGACGAGCTCGAGGCGGAAGTCGGCAAGGAAGTATCGGTATCGTCCTGGGTCGACATCGGGCAGGACAGGGTGAACCAGTTCGCCGATGCCACCGATGATCCGCAATGGATCCATGTCGATGTGGAACGCGCAAAAAAGGAGTCGCCCTTTGGCGGCACCATCGCACATGGCTTCCTGACGCTGTCGCTGTTGCCGCGCTTCTTCGAGGAACAGGTCGAGTTCCCGTTCGGCCGCATGAGCATCAATTACGGCCTGAACAAGGTGCGCTTCCCGTCGCCGATGAAAGCCGGTGGCCGCGCCCGTGGCCGCTTCACGCTGCTGGCCGTCGAACGTCAGCCGGATTGCGTGCAGAGCACCTGGAAGATGACAGTCGAGCAGGAGGGCAGCGACAAGCCGGTCTGCGTGGCCGAGTCGGTGCTCAGGCGCTACTACTGAGCCCGGTCAATGGGGCTGGTGATGATGCAGCCAGTCGCGCAGGATATCGTTCATCCGGGTTTGCCAACCGGGTCCGCTGGCGCTGAACCCGGCGATGATGTCGTCATCGATGCAAGTCGTCGTTCGCGCGCGGCCCGGGCTGGCAGGCGGCTTTCCGCGTCGCAGCAGGCGGCTGCCCTCGTATTCGTCGGCCCGCTCGAAAAAATCCTGATCCAGTTCCGGCGCATCGTCCGGATCAGTCCAGAAGGTAGCGGTAACGTCGCTGTTCGCGTTCATTGGCTTTCCTCATGCTGATGATTCGCAGTTCCTGCTCGCCGCGGGGCGTCCACGCCAGTACGACCATGCGCGCATCCAGCAATCCGACCGTGATCCAGCGCGGTTCCGGGTAGGCGATTCTGAGATCCTCGGCTGAATAGTGTCTTCCCGCGAAGACGACACCTGCGCGAGCAAAATCAAGACCTCGTGCAATCAGTGTTTGTTCTCGCTTGCGCGGGTCATAAGAAATGCAGGGCAAGATCAGTACCGTCAGCGGCGTTCGCCGGACGATAAGTGGCTTGCGGGAGGAAGACGGACAAATCAGCGGTCAAAGGCTGATTGCCAGGGCAATCAGGCTTTGATTTGCTGGTCTTGTTGCGAGAATAAAACGGGCGCCTGATCAAGCAAGCTGGAGATCAGGCGCCCGATCAGCGCTGGTGCTTCAGCGCTTCAGTGCTTCAATACGTCAGTGCTTCTGATATTGCGTCTTCCCGAACAGCATTTCCTTGGACTTCTCATCCAGCAGCGGCTTGCGCAGGTCGGCCAGTACCTGCACGCCGCGCTGCACGGCCGGTCGGGCGGCGATTTCGTCATGCCAGCGCTTGGCATTCGGATAGTCGGCCCAGTCGATGCCCTGGTTCTTCCATGAACGCGTCCACGGGAAGCTGGCGATGTCGGCGACCGTGTAGTCGTCGCCGGCCAGATAGCGATGGGTGGCCAATTGCTTGTCCAGCACGCTGTAGAGGCGCTTTGCCTCATTCGTGTAGCGGTTGACGGCGGAGTCGATCTTCTCCGGCGCATAGATGCGGAAATGATGCGCCTGGCCCAGCATCGGGCCCAGCCCGCCCATCTGGAACATCAGCCATTGCAGCACCGTGAACTTCTCGCGGTCGGTGTGGCCGAGGAACCGGTTCACCTTGCTGGCCAGGTAGACCAGGATGGCGCCGGACTCGAACATCGAGATCGGCTTGCCCTCCGGCCCGTGCGGGTCGACGATGGCCGGGATCTTGTTGTTCGGCGAGATCTCGAGGAACTCGGGCTTGAACTGGTCGCCCTGGCCGATATCCACATGGTGGATCCGGTAGGGCAGCCCGCATTCCTCGAGCATGATGTGGACCTTGTGGCCATTCGGCGTGGCCATCGAATACAGATCGATCATGATTGCTTTCTTATGAACGTGTCACTGGCAAGTCCAGCGACTCGCCGCCAAGGCTAACGTATTTCGCGATTTCGAGTTTGGCGATGGCATTGCGGTGCACTTCGTCCGGGCCATCGGCCAGTCGCAAGGTGCGGTTGTGCGCCCACAGCTGCGCCAGCGGGAAGTCGTCGGACACGCCGCCGCCGCCATGGGCCTGGATGGCCCAATCAATCACTTGCTGGGCCATCACCGGGGCCAGCACCTTGATCATCGCGATCTCGCTCTTGGCGACCTTGTTGCCGACCGTGTCCATCATGTACGCGGCCTTCAGTACCAGCAGGCGCGCGCTGTCGATCATGATGCGCGATTCGGCGATGCGCTCGCGCCAGACGCCTTGCTCCGAAATCTTGCGACCGAACGCCACGCGCGAATCGATGCGGCGGCACATCAGTTCCAGCGCACGCTCGGCCGTGCCGATGGCGCGCATGCAGTGGTGGATGCGGCCCGGGCCGAGGCGGCCCTGCGCGATCTCGAAGCCGCGGCCTTCGCCCAGCAGCATGTTCGAGGCCGGCACGCGTACATTGTCGAAGATGACTTCGCAATGACCATGCGGCGCATCGTCATAGCCAAACACCGACAGCGGGCGCACGACGGTCACGCCCGGGGTGTCGGCCGGCACCAGGATCATCGACTGCTGCGAATGGCGCGGGCCTTCCGGATCGGTCTTGCCCATCAGGATGTAGATCTTGCAGCGCGGGTCGCCGGCGCCCGAGGTCCACCACTTGCGGCCGTTGATCACGTATTCATCGCCGACGCGCTCGATGCGGGTGGCGATGTTGGTCGCATCCGACGAGGCGACATCGGGCTCCGTCATCGCGAAGGCCGAGCGGATCTCGCCGCTCAGCAGCGGCTCCAGCCAGGTGCGCTTGTGCTCTTCGCTGCCATAGCGCTCGATGGTTTCCATGTTGCCGGTATCCGGCGCAGAGCAGTTGAAGACTTCCGGCGCCCAGGGGATGCGGCCCATGATCTCGCACAGCGGCGCATAGTCGAGGTTGGACAGGCCTTCCGGCGCGCGTTCCGACTGCGGCAGGAACAGGTTCCACAGCCCTTGCTGGCGGGCGATGGGTTTGAGTTCTTCGATGATGCGGGTCGGCAGCCAGCGGTTGCCATGCTCGCGGCCGTTGCGGTCGACTTCATCCTTGTAGGCGCGCTCATTCGGATAAATGTGCTCGTCCATGAACTTGAGCAGCTTGGCACGCAGTGCTTCGCAGCGTGGGGAATAGGCAAAATCCATCGTGTGTCTCCTTCGTTGTCTTTCTTGTTATCGAATGAACTGCGGAATCCATGTCATCGCTGAACTTGCCCGGCAACGCATCTGGCCCGTCTTCGGTCAGGGTAGTCGATGTGCCGGATCGTCGCCGGCCGCTGATGCGGCCGTCGGCTGCGACTTGGCTGCGGCGATCAGCTGGCCGCGCCCGAGGCCCAGGCCCAGCCCATCTCGGCCATCGGCCGTGCCGCCTGTCCGTTGCGCAAGGCCTGCTCGCTGGCGGCCGTGCCATCCTGGTAGCGCTTCATGATGCCTTGCAGGATGCCGGCCATGCGGAACATGTTGTAGGCCAGATAGAAGCGGAAATCGTCCTTGTTGACGGCAATCCCGGTGCGCGCCGAGTAGGTCGCAATGTATTCGTCCTCGGTCGGGATGCCGAGCGCCTTCAGGTCCATGCCGCCGATGCCGCGGAACACGCCGGGCGTGATGTGCCAGCTCATGCAGTGGTAGGAGAAGTCGGCCAGCGGGTGGCCCAGCGTCGACAGTTCCCAATCCAGCACCGCGAGAATCTTCGGCTCGGTCGGATGGAAGATCACGTTATCCATCCGGAAGTCGCCGTGCACGATCGTCGTCAGTTCGCCGGCCGGAATATTTTGCGGCAGCCATTCGATCAGCTGCTCCATGGCCGGAATGTGCTCGGTCTCGGCGGCCTTGTACTGCTTGATCCAGCGCTCGATCTGGCGGCCGAAGTAATTGCCCGGCTTGCCATAGGTCTCGAGGCCAACGGCGCGGTAGTCGAGGCTGTGCAGTTGCGAGATCACGCGGTTCATCTCGTCATAGATGGCGCCGCGCTCGGCCGGCGTCATGCCGGGCAGCGACTGGTCCCACAGCACGCGGCCTTCAATGTATTCCATCAGGTAGAAAGCGCGCCCGAGCACGGATTCGTCTTCGCACAAGGCGTACTGGCGCGCGGCCGGGAAGCCGGCCTTCGACAGCGCATCCATCACGCGGAATTCGCGCTCGATCGCATGCGCGGACGGCAGCAGCTTGGCTTTCGGCGCCGGCTTGGTGCGCAGCACATAGCACTGGTCGCCGGCGCTCACCTTGAAGGTCGGGTTCGACTGCCCGCCCTTGAACTGTTCGACGCTCAGTTCGCCGGCAAAGTCCGCCACATGCTCGCGCAGGTAGGCAGCCAGCGCCGCGGTGTCGAATTTCATGTTGTCGGCGACGGGCTTGGTGCCCGAGGAATGGTCTTGCATGGTCAATTGCTCCTGCTGTGGTTTGCGCTATCGCTGGTCGCTTGCTGCGCGCCGCTCGTGGCGGCTTGCTCTTGGCTGATGGCGGATTGCCGTGGTTAAAGTGATGCTGGTTGCTTGTCTTGCAGCGGCCCTTACAGCCCGCGTGCCTTGCGGTACTGGTGGAACAGGGCCTCCATCGTCGTGCCGCGCGATTCATGCTGCAGCGCCGACGGCGGCGAATAATTCATCAGGCGCACCACCCAGTCGGCCGCGGCCTCGCCCACGTCGAGCGCATTGATGCAGCCGCCGGTCTGCGCCAGGTTGCCGAGGAAGATGCGCTGGCCGGTCAGGGCATAGGACAGGATCGCGCGGTTGACCCCGCCATGCAGCACCATCAGCACCGTGTCCCAGTCGCTGTCGGCGCGCAGCCTGTCGATCGCCGGATGGACGCGGTCGAGCAGTTCGCCGACGCTCTCGCCACCCAGGAAGCGCTTGTGTTCCGGCGCCATCCCTTCGAAGGCGCCGGTGAAGGCGTCCTTCAGCTCGGCGTCGGGAATCGCGGCCAGCTTGCCGCCGCGGATCTCGACCAGCTCGGGCCATTCCTCGATCTCGGGCTGCTGGCCGGTCTCGGCCAGCACACGCCGTGCCGTCTCGACGGTGCGCGGCAGGCCGGAGACGATCACGCGGTCAAAGCGTATGCCGGCCCCGGCATAGGTCAGGCCGGCCGCCGTGGCTTGCGCACGGCCCTGTTCATTCAAGGGCACCTGTTCGGGCAGCACCGGCTTGCCGTCGCTGTCGAAATAGGTGACGCTGCCATGCCGCATCAGGAAGACGCGGCGCCGCGCAGTGAAGCTCATGGTCTTGTCCTCACTTGTAATGCGGCTTGCGCTTGTCGAGGAAGGCGGTGATGCCTTCCAGGCCGTCGCGGTGATGCAGGCTGTCGACGAAGCTGCGTTTCTCGGCCTCGAAATGCTGGGCCAGGGTGTTGGACGGCGCTTCGCGCAGCAGGCCCTTGATGTTGGCCATCGCATGCGGCGACAGCTGGGCCAGCTTGTCGGCCCAGTCCAGCGCCGCATCCAGTGCAGCGCCATCCGGCGCCACGCGGTTGACCACGCCGGCCTCGAGCAGGCGCTGCGCCGTCACCGGCTGGCCTTCAAGGATGATCTCGGTCGCCAGCTGGCGCGGCAGCGCCTGCGACAGGAACCAGGAACCGCCGCCATCGGGCGTCAGTCCCACCTTCACGTAGGCCATCACGAATTTGGCCGATTGCGCCGCCACCACCAGGTCGCAGGCCAGCGCCAGCGAAAAGCCGGCGCCGGCCGCCGGGCCTTCGACGGCGGCGATCACGGGCTTGCTGCAGTCGCGGATGGCGGCGATCCAGCCATGCAGGTTGTCGATGGAATCGGCCTGTACCGCGCGTTCTTTGGCGCGGTTTTCCAGCAGGCGGTTGAGGTTGCCGCCGGCGCAGAAGACATCGCCGGCGCCGGTCAGGACCACGGCGCGCAGCTCGGGGTCGCGCTCGGCGGTTTCCAGGGCCTCGACACCGGCGGCATACATGTCAGGGTGCAGGGCGTTCTTTGCGCCCGGGTTGGACAGGGTGAGGATCAGCGTGGCATCACGCCTTGATGCAAGTAATTCAGCGGCCATGGCAGGGGAAGGTAAGCCCGCAGACGGGCAGTATGGTTATATCCGGCAATGATAGACTGCGCAGCGCAGGAATGTAATGCCCGTCCGGGCGCCCAAACACCGCCTTCAGGCCAGTAAAACGGAGACACCATGATCACTTTGTGCGGCTTCTCAGCCAGCAATTACTACAACAAGGTCAAACTCGTCCTGCTCGAAAAGGAAATTCCTTTTGAAGAAAAGCTGGTCTGGATAGACAAGACCCCCGAGCTGTTGGCCAAGTCGCCGCTGGGCAAGGTGCCCTACCTCGACTTCGGCAGCCAGACCCTGTGCGAGTCGCAAGTGATCGTCGATTACCTCGAGAATGCCTACCCGCAGAAGCCGCTGCTGCCGAAAGATCCGCTGGCCGCCGCCAAGGTGCGCGAGCTGATGCAATTCATCGACCTGCACCTGGAACTGGTCGCGCGCGACGTGTACGCCGAGGCGTTTTTCGGAGGGAAATGCAGCGACGAGACCAAGACCCGGACCCACAAGCTGCTCAAGCGCCACGCCGCTGCACTGGGCAAGCTGGCCAGTTTTTCGCCTTATATCGGCGGCAGCGAGTTCACGCTGGCCGATTGCTCGGCAGCAGTCAATCTGCCGCTCGTCAGCATGGCCAGCAAGGCCGTCTTTGGTGAGGATGTGCTGGCCGATTACCCGGTGCGGGAGTACACCAGACTGGTCGGCGAGCGCGCGACGATGCAGCGCGTGGCGGCCGACCGCAAGGAAAACCAGGTGCTGATGATGGCGCGTCGCCAGGCCGCCTGAAGCGCGTTTTAATTTTCAAAACACGGGCTTTTGTCGGTGCATTTCGCCGCGGCCAGCGCCTGCCGGGCCTGGCCTCGAGCGGCGTGCTGACTCAGAGCCGTGACAGGCGCTCCAGCGCCGTCTTCAGCGTCTGGTCTTTCTTTGCGTAGCAGAAGCGCACGATGCCCGATTCACGCGGCTGGTCATAGAAGGCCGAGATCGGGATCGCAGCCACCCCGATGTCGCTGGTCAGCCAGCGGCAGAAGTCGGACTCCGACAGGTCCGAGATCGCGCTGTAATCGGCGCACTGGAAATAGGTGCCCTCGGAGGGCAGCAGCTTGAAGCGCGTGCCTGCCAGGCCCTGGCGGAACAGGTCGCGCTTGTGCGCATAGAAGGGCGCCAGGTCGAGGTAGGGCGCCGGGTCGTCCATGTAGGTGGCCAGCCCGTGCTGCATCGGCGTGTTGACCGTGAAGACGTTGAACTGGTGCACGCGCCGGAACTCGGCCGTCAGCATGGCCGGGGCGGCCACATAGCCTATCTTCCAGCCGGTCACGTGATAGGTCTTGCCGAAGCTCGAGACCACGAAGGCCCGCTCGGCCAGCTCCGGATGGCGGCACGCCGATTCATGGCGCCGTTCGTCATACACCATGTGCTCGTAGACTTCGTCGGACATCACCAGTATCTGCGTGCCGCGCACGATGTCGGTCAGCTGGTCGATGTCATCGGCATCGAAGATGGAGCCGGTCGGATTGTGCGGCGAATTCACCATGATCAGGCGCGTCTTCGGCGTGACGGCGGCGGCCACCTTGTCCCACGGGACCGAATAGCCACTGCCGTCGACGCTCATCTGCACGAAGACCGGCTTGCCGCCGGCCAGCTCGATCGCCGGCACATAGCTGTCATACACCGGCTCGATCACGATGACTTCATCGCCCGGGTGCACGCAGCACATCACCACGGTCAGGATGGCCTGGGTGGCGCCGGCGGTAATGGTGATCTCGGTCAGCGGGTCGTAGTGACGACCGTACAGCTTGGCGATCTTGTCGGCCACGGCCTGGCGCAAGGGCGCAATGCCGGCCATCGGCGGGTACTGGTTGTGACCGGCACGCATGGCCTCATTGACCGCATCCAGCAGCAAGGGATCGCAATCGAAGTCGGGGAAGCCCTGGCCGAGGTTCACCGCCGCCTTTTCGGCGGCCAGCGCCGACATCACGGTGAAGATCGTCGTGCCCACGCGTGGCAGGCGCGAGACCAGCGGCGCGAGGGGCGTGTTGTCGGTGGCAGTGGTGGCGGTAGATGACATGGCGTGGCACAGACGTGCGTTATCGACAAATTGGCCGCTATTGTAGCGCCGCACTTCGGGCTGTCATGTCGTCCTGCACAATCGCGCTGTTTGTTCGAACCATTCCAGCGTCCATTGCTCGGGCGTCAGGATGCGGAACAGTGAGAGCTTCTTCGTGCGCCGGGCCAGTTTCAGCAAGGCCTTGTCCTTGGTCACGAGGGCATCGGCGCCGCAACTGGCGGCCAGCTCGAGGAATTTCTGGTCGTCCGGGTCGCGGCAGACCGGCAGGGCCGCCGCCGGTTCGGCCGGTTCGGTCAGCACGATCAGGGCGTCGAATTCCACTGCGACGCTGGCGCGGCGGTCGGCATCCAGGCCCAGTCGGTCATAGGCGAGCACCAGCTGCCATTCCTTGCGACAGTCGGCGCGGGTATAGGCCTGCACCCGGGCCTCGTTCAGCGCCGCCAGCAGCGAGGCCCAGCGCGGATCGCGAAAAACGAACAGGTCGAGGCAGACATTGGTGTCCAGTACCAGCCGACGCAGTGGCGGCTCGCTGGCCGGGACGCTCGGCGCGGTCTGCGCGGTCTGCGCGGTGGCACGCCCGCCGGTGTGATCAGGTTTGGGTATCATGCAGTCGGAAAAAAATTTCGTGCCAAAAAATGATCATCGTATTGTCCCCCGCGAAGACGCTCGATTATGAATCGCCGATCGTCGCCAACAAGCACACGCTGCCGGATTTTATCCCGCGCTCGGCGGAGCTGGTCTCGGTGCTGCGCGAACTCTCGCCGGCCAGGATCGCCAGCCTGATGAGCATTTCCGACCCGCTGGCGCAGCTCAATGCGGCCCGTTTCGCCAGCTGGCGCAAGACCTTCACCGAAGCCAACGCGCGCCAGGCGGTGCTGGCGTTTGACGGCGATGTGTATGACGGCCTCGATGCGCGCTCGCTGACCCAGCGCCAGCTGGACTGGTCGCAGAAGCACCTGCGCATCCTGTCCGGCCTGTACGGCCTGCTGAAGCCGCTGGACCTGATGCAGCCTTACCGGCTCGAGATGGGCACGCGCCTGCCCACCAAGCGCGGCAAGGATCTCTATGCTTACTGGGGCAGCGAGATCACGCAGGCCCTGAACGCGGCGCTGGCCGACGCCAGGGGCAAGGCGCTGGTGAACCTGGCCTCGGAAGAGTATTTCAAGTCGGTCAAGGCGGCGGAACTGGACGTGCCGGTGATCACGCCGGTGTTCGAGGACTGGAAGAACGGCAAATACAAGATCATTTCGTTCTTCGCCAAGCGGGCGCGCGGACTGATGGCGCGCTACGCCATCGATCACAAGATCACGCGGCCGGAGGGATTGAAAGCCTTCGACAGCGATGGCTACCGCTTCGATGCGGAGCGCTCGAGCGAGCGCTCGTGGGTGTTCAGGCGGCGCGCCGACTGAGGCTTACCAGACCTTCCACCACGGTTTGGTGGAGTCCGGATTGGCATCGCGCACGTCCGACTTGACTTTGTAGTTCAGCTCGAACACCCGCTCGGCGTCGTCGCGCAAGTCTTTCATGCCCATCGCGTTATAGGCCTGGATCTGGATGCGCAGGGCATTCCTGACCGACGGCGATTCCGGGTAGTTGCGGACCACGTTCTGTGCGCGGTTGACGGCGGCCACATAGGCGCCGCGCTTCAGGTAGTAGGCCGCGACATGGACTTCGTATTGCGCCATGGCCTCGACCAGGTACTTCATGCGGTCGCGCGCGTCGCTGGCGTATTTGCTTTCCGGGAAGCGGTCGACCAGTTGCTTGAAGGCGTCGAAGGCCGCGCGCGTGGCCTTGGGGTCGCGCTCGGTCGGGTCTTGCTCGCTGATGAAGTCGAACAGGCCCTTCTTGTCATTGAAATTCACCAGCCCGCGCAGGTAGTACATGTAGTCCACGTTCGGGTGGTTCGGGTGCAGGCGTATGAAGCGCTCGATCGCGGCCAGGCATTGGGCCGGCTCGTTCTGGCGGTAGTACGCATACGCAATTTCCATCTGCGCCTGCATCGCATACGAGCCGAACGGATAGCGCGATTCGAGCTTCTCGAAGTGCTTGATCGACTTCTCGTAATTGCCGCTCTTAAGTTCGTCCTTCGCCTCGGCGTATAATTTCTCGGCAGACCAACCCTTGGTTTCATCCGCTTTTTCGCCCAGCGACCCACAGGCCGACAGCACGAAGGCCAGCATCAAGAATGCAAGTTTCAGGGGATTCTTCGACATGAGGGGAACCAGAGGGGTGGCATAGACTGCGGCGATTATAGCCGATGGAAACCCGCGTGAAACCTGATAGCAAGACAGCCGAGGCCAGGCCAGATGAAACTGACCCTGCCGGCGCATTCGACGACAACGACGAACTCGAGGCCCTGCCGGCCTTCGAACCCGATTTTTCCCCGATCACCCTGAGGCTGGGCGACGACTGCTGTGGCGTGCGGCTGGACAAGGCTTTGTCCGGCCTGCTGCCGCAGTTCTCCCGTGCTCGCCTGCAGCAGTGGATAGACGATGGCCTGGTCACGGTCGATGGCAAGCCGGCCAGGGGCAAGGCCATCATGCTGGGCGGCGAGGATGTCGCCGTGCAGCCGCAGCCGGCCGATGCCGACCATGCCTACCTGGCCGAGCCGGTGCCGCTGTCGGTCGTGCATGAGGACGACGACCTGATCGTCATCGCCAAGCCGGTTGGCCTGGTCGTGCACCCGGCCGCCGGCAACTGGAGCGGCACGCTGCTCAACGGCTTGCTGCATTGCTGGCCGCAACTGGCCGGGGTGCCGCGCGCCGGCATCGTGCACCGTCTCGACAAGGACACCAGCGGCCTGATGGTGGTGGCCAAGACCCTGATCGCACAGACCGACCTGGTGCGCCAGCTGCAGGAGCGCAGCGTCGGCCGCGAATACCTGGCGCTGGTCTGGGGCCAGCCGGTCTCCAGCGGCCGCATCGAAGCCGCGATCGGCCGCCATCCGCGCGAGCGGACGAAAATGGCAGTCAGTAAATCGCCGCTGGCCAAGGCCGCCATCACCCATTACCAAAAAGTGGCGAATGGCAGCCTCGATGGCCGGACAGTGGCGCTACTGCGCTGCCGGCTCGAAACCGGCCGCACCCACCAGATTCGCGTGCACCTGGCCTCGATCGGTTTTCCCATCGTTGGCGACTCGGTCTATGGCAAGCCCCACCTGGCCAGTGTGTTCCCGCGCCAGGCGCTGCACGCCGAAAGGCTGGCCCTGATCCACCCGGCCAGCGGGGAAACGTCTGCCTGGCAGGCGCCGCTGCCGGCCGACATGGCGGCGCTGTTGCAGCAGGCGGGCATCACGGTCTGAGCGGCCGGCGCTCTGCCATTCATCCGATGACTGACTTCACGCCGATTGCCGCCGATCCGGCCCTGGTGCTGGTGCCTGATTGGCCGGGCCTGCCGCCGAACGTCGCTGCGCTGTCCACCCTGCGCCGCGGCGGGGTCAGCGCGCCGCCCTATGACGACGGGCAGGGCGGTGGCGGGCTCAACCTCGGCGTGCATGTGGGCGACGCGCCCGAGGCCGTCGCCCGCAACCGCGCCCGGCTGCGGGCCTGGCTGCCGGCCGAGCCGGCCTGGCTGACCCAGGTCCATGGCGCCGTGGTGGTCAATGCGGCCCGGGTGCAAGGCGCTCCCGAGGCCGATGCCAGTATCTCGACCGAGGCCGGTGCGGTCTGCGTGATCATGACGGCCGATTGCATGCCGGTCCTGCTGGCAGATGTCGAGGGCAAGGTGGTGGGCGCGGCCCATGCGGGCTGGCGCGGCCTGGCGGGCGGGGTGCTGGCGGCGACGGTCGAGGCCATGCGTGCCGCCGGTGCCGGCGAACTGAGCGCGTGGCTGGGCCCGGGCATCGGGCCGGCCAGTTTCGAGGTTGGCGCTGAGGTGCCGCCAGCGTTTGGCCACCTCGGCCCGGGCGCTGAATCGGCCTTCGCGCCGCTCGCCGGCAAGCCCGGCAAATTCCTCGGTGACCTGCCACAACTGGCCCGGCTGGCGCTGCAGCGCGCCGGTGTGGCTGGCGCCGCGATACACGGCGGCCATGACTGCACGGTGGCCGACGCCGCCCGTTTTTATTCTTATCGGCGCGACCGGGTCACCGGTCGCATGGCCTCACTGATCTGGATCCGGCCGGCCTGAGGCGGCCTGCCTGGCGGCTTCGCGCCGACGCTTGCGCTGGCCGCTGCCGCCCAGATACAAAATCAGTAGTGTCGGTAGCACACAGTAAAAGAAAAACGTCATAATGCCCGCGACCACCGTCTCTTCGGTGATCGCCATCATCAGTGTCACGTAGAACCATCCTACCGCTGCAATGTGCATGAATCGCCCGCTCCGGCATCAGAAGAATACGGGATCGTAGCACCCGCCACCGAAGGGTGCCGGCGCCGTTCCACGGCCCGGACCATCCTTCGCGGCAGCGCCACCAGAACAAGACCAGGGGAGCCCAGATGAAGCAATCCGAGAACACCAACCGCATGCCGGCCTCTGCTGCCGATTGGATCGCGCAGATGGCTGACCCCAAGGGTTGGCAGGCGATGTTCAACCTGATGCAGGCCGGTATGCCCTCGATGCCAGGCATGCCTTCCCTGTCTGCGATGCCTGCGATGCCGGCCATGCCGGGCATGGCCGGTCTGTCATCGCCAACGGCGATCGGCGCACTGGTGCCGCCGGAAAAGCTGCAGCAATTGCAAAAAGAATACCTGGACGAGATGTCGGTGCTCTGGACCGGCCTGCTGGCGCAACGCGCGCCGGATATCCGCGACCGTCGCTTTGCCGATCCGGCCTGGAAGTCCAATCCGCTGAACGCGTTCAATGCGGCGGCCTACCTGCTGAACGCGAAATTCCTCAATGCCCTGGCCGATGCGGTCGAGGCCGATGAAAAGACCCGCAAGAAAATCCGTTTCGCGACCCAGCAGACGATCGATGCGATGTCGCCGAAGAACTTCCTGGCCACCAATCCCGAGGCGCAGCAAACCCTGGTCGAGTCGAAAGGCGAGAGCCTCACGCGCGGCATCATGCACATGCTGGAGGACATGAAGAAGGGCCACATCTCGCACACTGACGAGAATGCCTTCGAAGTCGGCAAGAACGTCGCCACCACCGAAGGCGCGGTGGTGTTCGAGAACGAGGTGATGCAGCTGCTGCAGTACCGCCCGCTGACCAAGCAGGTGTACGAGCGTCCTTTGCTGATCGTCCCGCCTTGCATCAACAAGTACTACATCCTCGACCTGCAGCCCGAGAACTCGCTGATCCGCTATGCCGTCGAGCAGGGGCATACGGTGTTCGTGGTCTCGTGGGTGAATGCCGACGAATCGCTGGGCCAGCTGGGCTGGGATGATTATGTCGAGCGCGGCCCGATCAAGGCAATCGAGGTGGCCCTCGACATCAGCGCCAACAAACAGCTCAACACGCTCGGCTTCTGCGTCGGCGGCACGCTGCTGGCCACGGCGCTGGCGGTGCTGGCGGCGCGCGGCAAGAAGCCGGCCGCCAGCCTGACGCTGCTGACGACGATGCTCGATTTTGTCGATGTCGGCGCGATCGATGTCTATGTCGACGAGAGCCAGGTCGCCCAGCGCGAGGCCGCCATCGGCCACAGCGGGCTGATGCCGGGCCGCGATTTTTCGGCGGCCTTCTCCAGCCTGCGCCCGAATGACCTGGTCTGGAATTATGTCGAATCGAATTACCTGAAAGGCCAGGAGCCGCCGCCGTTCGATCTGTTGTACTGGAACTCCGACAGCACCAATCTGCCGGGCCCGATGTTCTGCTACTACCTGCGCAACATGTACCTCGAAAACCGTTTGCGCGAGCCGGGCGCCCTGAGCGTCAATGGCGACCCGATCGACCTCGCCAGCGTGCAGGCGCCGACCTTCATTTATGGCTCGCGCGAAGACCATATCGTCCCCTGGGGCACGGCCTACCTGTCGGCCGGCCTGCTGAACAAGGGCAAGCGCGCCAACAATCGTTTCGTGCTGGGCGCGTCCGGCCATATCGCCGGCGTGATCAACCCGCCGGCCAAGAAGAAGCGCAGCTACTGGACCAATGCCAAGCTGCCGGCCACGGCCGACGAATGGATGGCCGGCGCGACCGAGCATCCGGGCAGCTGGTGGACCGTCTGGGCCGACTTCGTCGGCAGCCACGCCGGCGAGCAAAAAACGGCGCCGGCCAAGTACGGCAATGCGCGCCACAAGGCGATCGAGCCGGCACCCGGCCGTTACGTGAAAGCCAAGGCCTGAGTGTTTACTACGCGCAATTAGGCCGTATTCCCTGTGCGCTGCACCACGCCCTTGCCCGTTGGGGCAGGGCGCTGGACAAGCACTTGATTTTCGGGACTATAATGTCCTTGGAGACACGGAACAAACTCCGGAACTTTTTATAAGATCGCAATGCTTCATTGCGGCGCAATAGACTGGATTCTCTTAATGACTACCGCAAAAAAGGCCGGCGAACGGCTCATCAAGAAATACCCGAACCGCCGCCTCTACGATACCCAGACCAGCTCTTACATCACCCTGGCTGATGTGAAGCAACTTGTGCTGGGCAACGAAGATTTCATGGTGGTCGATGCCAAGACCGAAGAAGACCTGACCCGCAGCATCCTGTTGCAGATCATCCTGGAAGAAGAAGCCAACGGCCAGCCGATGTTCTCCAGCGGCGCGTTGTCGCAGATCATTCGCTATTACGGTCATGCGATGCAGGGCATGATGGGCAACTACCTGGAAAAGAACATTCAGGTTTTCATCGACATCCAGAACAAGATGACCGAGAACTCGAAGGGCATGATGGATGAAAAGACCTTCAGCCCCGAGATGTGGACCCAGTTCATGAGCGTTCAGGCGCCGATGATGCAGGGCATGATGTCGAACTACATCGAACAATCGAAGAGCCTGTTCATGCAAATGCAGGAGCAGATGCAGAGCCAGGCCAAGAACGTGTTCGGCGCGTTTCCTTTCCCCGGTGTGAACGGCGTTCGCACCGAGGCCGCGAAGAGCGACGGCAAATAAGGCAGCCAGCCGATCGGCTGCCGGATAGCGGCGGCGGCAGCGGGCAGGCAACAGGTAAAATGGCGGTCGCGCACTAGCGGTCGCCATTTGTTTTTTCACTATTCGTCAATTTCGCAGAGCTTCATGTCCAGTTCCCCCGTCTCGCCGCCTAAAGTCGGCTTCGTTTCCCTTGGTTGCCCGAAGGCGCTGGTCGATTCCGAACAGATCCTGACCCAGTTGCGTGCTGAAGGTTACGAGACCGCCAAGTCCTATGACGGCGCGGATCTGGTGATCGTCAATACCTGCGGCTTCATCGATGCCGCCGTGCAGGAATCGCTGGATGCCATCGGCGAGGCGCTGAACGAAAACGGCAAGGTGATCGTCACCGGCTGCCTTGGCCACAAGAAGGATGCGTCCGGCGCCGAGATCGTGCAGAAGGTGCACCCGAAAGTGCTGGCCGTGACCGGTCCGCATGCGCTGGGCGAAGTGATGGACGCCGTCCATATCCACCTGCCCAAGCCGCACGAGCCTTTCCTTGACCTGCTGCCGCCGCAGGGCGTCAAGCTCACGCCCAAGCACTATGCCTACCTGAAGATTTCCGAAGGCTGCAACCATCGCTGCAGCTTCTGCATCATCCCCTCGATGCGCGGCGACCTGGTGTCGCGCCCGATCGCCGAGGTGATGCTGGAGGCCGAGAACCTGTTCAAGGCCGGCGTGAAGGAATTGCTGGTGATCTCGCAAGACACCAGCGCCTATGGCGTGGACATCAAGTTCCGCACCGGCTTCTGGAACGGCAAGCCGATGCGCACCCACATGACCGATCTGGTCACGGCGCTGGGCGAACTGGCGAAGCAATACGGCGCCTGGGTGCGGCTGCATTACGTGTACCCGTATCCGCATGTGGATGAAGTGATCCCCCTGATGAACGGCGGCCACGTGCTGCCTTACCTCGACGTGCCGCTGCAGCATGCGCATCCCGATGTCCTCAAGCGCATGAAGCGCCCGGCCAATGGCGAGAAGAACATCGAGCGCATCCGTGCCTGGCGCGCGGCCTGCCCGGACATCACGATACGCTCGACCCTGATCGCCGGTTTCCCCGGCGAGACCGAAGAAGAGTTCCAGTATCTGCTCGACTTCCTGCAGGAAGCGCAGATCGACCGTCTCGGCTGTTTCGCCTATTCGCCGGTCGACGGCGCGGCCGCCAATGCGCTGGCCAATCCGGTGCCGGACGAAGTCCGCGAAGAGCGTCGCGCGCGCGTGATGCAGCTGCAGGAAGACATCTCGCGCCAGCGCCTGCAGGCCAAGGTCGGCAAGACCCTGCGCGTGCTGATCGACAAGGTCGACAACACCGGTGCCACGGCGCGCTCGGCCGCCGACGCGCCCGAGATCGACGGCGTGGTCTTCGTCAAGCTGCCGTATGAACCGGGCCGCCAGCTGAAGGTCGGCGAATTCATCGACGTGCGCATCCAGGCCGCGGACGCGCACGACCTGTGGGGCAGCGCCGACTGAGCGCCGGCCAGTGCCTGAGATAGCCGGGGGAGACCAGGTGGCCGACGAGCACAAGCCAGCGCTGCAGACCCTGCTGACGACGACGGACTATCGTCCGCCCGCCGGTTTTGCCGCTTTCCCCAGCGCCATTCACCACGCATCCACCGTGCTGTTCAAGGACGTGGCGGCGCTCAGGGCGCGCAACTGGCAAGACAAGAGCGCCTATACCTACGGCCTGCACGGCACGCCGACCACTTTCACGCTCGAAGCGCGACTGGCCGAGATCGAAGGCGGCACCGATTGCCTGCTGGCGCCGAGCGGCCTGGCCGCGATCGCAATGATCGATCTGGCGCTGCTGAAGGCCGGCGACGATTTCCTGATTCCCGACAACGTCTACAACCCGAACCGCGAGCTGGCGAACTGGCTGCAAAAAGACCTCGGCATCAGCGCTCGTTTCTATGACCCGATGATCGGGGCCGGCATCGCCGACCTGATCCAGCCGAACACCAAACTGATCTGGACCGAGACGCCGGGCTCGGTGTCGATGGAAGTGCCGGACATCCCGGCCATCTGCGGCGCCGCCAAGGCCCGGGGCGTGACGGTCGCGCTCGACAATACCTGGTCGGCCGGCATCGCCTTCCGCGCATTCGAGCATGGCGTCGACATCGTGATGCAGGCGCTCACCAAGTACCAGTCCGGCGGCTCCGACATCCTGATGGGCGCGGTGATCACGCGCGAAGTAGCCGGCACCAAGCCCTTGCTGCGCCAGCTGGAGCTGGCGCACATGCGGCTGGGCATGGGCGTATCGGCCGATGACACCTACCTGGTGCTGCGCGGCCTGCCGACGATGAAGCTGCGCTTCGATGCCCATGATGCGGCCGCGCGCGAGGTCGCCGGCTGGCTCAAGGCGCGGCCGGAAATCGCAAAAGTCTTGCACCCGGCCTTCCCGGATTGCCCCGGGCATGAGGTCTGGCGGCGTGATTTCAGCGGCGCAGGGGGCTTGTTCTCGGTGCTGTTCGACCCGGCGTATGCGGAAGCACAGACCGACCGCTTCATCGACAGCCTGAAGCTGTTCCGGATAGGCTACAGCTGGGGCGGCGCCAACAGCCTGGCCGTGCCTTACCGCATCAAACACATGCGCAGCGGCTGGGCCGACGACGGCCAGCTGGTGCGCTTGAACATCGGGCTGGAAGACCCGCAAGACCTCATTGCAGATCTTGCGCAGGCCCTTCGGGCATTGGCATAGGCTTGCCATCATCGAGATCAAGGAAGCCCTTGATCAGCCGGTAAGCCTTCCAGATGAAGGCGCCGGCGAAAATCAGGATCGCCAGCGGAATCCCGATGATCGTCAGGAAGACCGCCCAGCCCACGCCCACCCAGAACAGGTACCACCAGAATGAACGGATCTGCCAGCTATGGTGGCTGCGCAGCCAGCTGCCGTTGGTCTCGTCGCGCTTGAGGTAGTTGAAGATCAGCGGTATGAAGGAAAACGCGCCCAGCGAGAGGAACAGCGACGCGCCGTGCATCAGGTACAGCCACCACAGCAGGGTCTTGCGCGATTCCGTGGCTTCGTCGTAGATCGTTTGCTCATCCATCATCGGGTCTCCGCGAGTCAGTCCGGCAGCCAGCCAGGGCGTCCGTGCCGGGGCTTTCAATAGAACAGGTTCAGCAGCCCGTCGAGGCCGCTGTGGTTGAGCGCAACGCTGGCCTGTGCCTGCACCACCGGCTTGGCGCGATACGCGACCGACAGGCCGGCCACGGCCATCATCTTCAGGTCGTTCGCGCCGTCGCCCATCACGATGGCCGCCGTGGTCGGCACGCCCAGCGCGGCGCTTTCGGCCTCCACCATGGCCTGCTTGGCATCGGCGTCGACGATCTCGCCGTTGACGCGACCGGTCAGCTTGCCGTCGATGATCTCGAGCTCGATCGCATGCGCGACATCCAGTCCCAGTTCGTGCTGCAGCCGCTGCGTGAAATAGGTGAACCCGCCCGACACCAGCACCGTGCGCAGGCCGGCGGCCTTCAGGTACTTGAGCATCTCGCGCGCGCCCGGCGAGAGCTGCAAGCGGTGCGCAAAGACTTCATCCAGGGCCGACGCCTCCAGCCCCTCGAGCAGGGCGACCCGGCGCAGCAGGCTGGCCCGGAAGTCGAGCTCGCCGCGCATCGCGGCCTCGGTGATCTCGGCCACCTCGGCCTTCAGCCCGTGCAGGTCGGCGATCTCGTCGATGCATTCGATGGTGATCAGCGTCGAATCCATGTCCATCACCAGCAGCCGGAAGTCCGACAGGCGCAGGTCGGCGCGCACGAAGGCGCCATCGCAGCCGGACTGCTGGCAGGCCGCCGCCACCGCGACCCGGCTGGCCAGCGTGTCGGTCACGCCATCGACCCGGAACACCCGGGGCGCCGCCGGCGTCACCGAATGGCTGCCGGCCAGCGCGGCAATGCGCGTGGCGGTGTCAGTATCGAGCGCGGGGCCCTGCAGGATCAGTTTCATGGCGGTGGTGGCGGGCATCGTTGTTTCAGTCGTTCGTTGTTACTGTCGTTCGTTGTTGCTGTGGTTCGCAGTTGCTGTCGTTCGCAGTTGCTGTCGTTCGCAGTCGCTGGCGTCGGTTGATTCAGTCGTTCGCTACAGTGCCATGATCGCGGCTCAGGCGGCCAGCGCCCGTATCGTCGCCTTGACCTGGGACACGCGCGCGGCCAGGTCCGGCATGCTGACGGTAATGCGCAGCTTGTCCTGGCCCGACAGCTTGATGTTGCGGCTCTTCTGCACCAGGTCAATGATGCGGATCGGATCGATCGGCGGCTTGGGCTCGAATTGCAGCAGCGCAGCCTCGGCATGGGCGTCGATTTTCACGATGCCGACGGCGCGCGCGGCAAGGCGCAGCCGGTGCGTCTCGACCAGCGCCTTGACCGCATCGGGCAGGTTGCCGAAGCGGTCGATCAGCTCTTCCTGCAAGTCATCGATGCCTTCCTGTTTCTCGCAATTGGCCAGCCGTTTGTAGATCGACAGCCGTTCATGCACGTCGCCGCAGAAATCGGACGGCAGCAAGGCCGGCACATGCAGGTTGATCTCGGTGGTGGTCGACAGCGGTGCGGCCAGGTCGGGCTCCTTGCCGGCCTTCAGCGATTTGACGGCGGCATTGAGCATGTCGGAATACAGCTGGAAGCCGATCTCGGTCATCTCGCCGGACTGGTTCTCGCCCAGCACCTCGCCGGCGCCGCGGATCTCGAGGTCGTGCATCGCCAGATAGAAGCCGCTGCCGAGTTCTTCCATCTGCTGGATGGCATCGAGCCGCTGCGCGGCCTGCTTGGTCAGGCCCTCGGTGTC
>JACCDG010551933.1_pt1 | contig 56325 bp, 54 predicted proteins | sample 7442471 | NCBI WGS metagenome assembly JACCDG01 (sample SAMN15323444, study PRJNA562643) | freshwater metagenome | isolation source: river surface water | place: USA:Blue River Watershed | collected 2017-08-17 | reverse complement strand
TGAGCCTGGAGGAAGAAAAGGTTCGTCTACACCGCAAGCACCGGTAGCGACGAATGAAACGACCCGATTCAGCCCGCAAATAGCGCCCAAAGCGGACAATGGATCGGGTTTTCGGACTCAGCGACACGCAAGAATCAGCAGCTACACACTCAGAGTAAGGGCATTTTGTTGGGAAAACACCGGATATTCTCGTCTTCATTGACTGGGTACTACGCAAACCCAGCGCCAACGTTCAGCAATTGGCCTTTTCCCTCAATCCTAGCAACACGCTAGGGTGCCAGTTTAGTCAGTTCAAAACGGTGAACCGGTAATCTACCTCGATCCCGATGTGATCAGAAAGCTCAGGGCCCATCTCGCTTCCATCAAAGCTGTGCGTGTACCTCAATGGCTGAACCGCTACACGGTGATCCGGGCCATTTGGAGTTTGATGAAAGAATATGTAATCCACCGTATTGGGCCTGGAGAAGCCTGGAAAGTAGACGCCAGAATCGTCGACGCCCATGAGGCTCCTAAATAATTGGTAGTCCGGCATCGTGGTCTTAAAATTAAAATCACCCGCGAGAATTGAAGGCACGCTCGAAAATGCTGACCTCACAAAAATATCGTCGTGAAACTCCTGGATCTGCGCGGCCCGAGCAGCTCTCGACTGAGGATCGGTAGAAACCGCGTCGCCGTCAGCATTCATGTGGGTGTTAAAGAGCTCAAGGTCTACGTACTCGGTTCCATCCCCAACCGGAACTCGTGTTCGAGCTCGTTGGACCCCTTTGCTCGAGAAGCAGTCAGTTCCGGCGCAGGCTTGGTAGTACATCTCATCGTAGTCAACAATCTTGTACTCACTCAGGATCAGGAGGCCTGAATTGATCCGAAATGGACGCGATTTTGGACCTTTGGCGCCATAGGGATATTTGGAGAATTTAGGAATGTCCCGAGTCGAATTGCTATGAAAGGCTTCTTGCATGCCCACAATTTGAGGGGCCGTACCCTCAAGCCGTCGTCTATGAAGAAAGCGTCCAATCCGCTCATACTTTCCGTGATCGATGTTAGGGAGCGGCAGACCCTTGATATTATAAGTGAGGATCTTGAGATCGAAAACAGTCCCAGGTCTCGCCCACCGGATTGGATTGGGCTTAGCAGGAGCAAAAGATTCGTTCTTTTTGCCCATTGCATGAACGAAATGAGAAAATGTGAATAAGGCTAGAAGTGCGATTAACTTGATCATTGGCGACATCCTTGTCCGAAATGATTGAAGTCAGGCTCGATTACTAAAAGCGGCTATCCTGCATTGGAAGGCCTGCTCTGCTATTAGCTTAGAGGATATTGACGGAGGATCGCAAATCAATCGTATGTAAAGATCATTACGGTCTTCAACAGTCCCCGAATCCTGTCGGCTACTTCTAGGTCAATTTAGATCATTGCCTCTCAAATCAAGTGGTTTCAAATCAGCTGCGATCCGACCTTACGCCTATTTCAGAAAATTGAAGCATAGCATCACAACCGAAGGCATTTCCTCTTAGACGGGACCAAAGCCCCTTGGACACGCCGACTGTTTCCTGCAATGGCTTTCGCGCGTGCATAGATGATAAAAGCGGCCGCGTCCTTGGGAAACTGCATGCCCAATGCGGCTGTCAACTGATCACAAATAGATTAGGGCGAGGCACCTGGCTTGCACATCGGCAGATCATACCCCAACAACTCATTCCTTCAGGAGGATTAAACATGAAAAAGACTCTTCTTACATTCTCGGCCCTGGCTTCAGCTATTGCGCTCACTTTTGCAACCACCCCAATTACGTTCGCAGCAGACGACTCCACGTCCAACGGGAGTGACACCAGCAACACTGACTCAAGTGGCAGTGCAGGCCAAAAAGCAGGCCAGAAGGCAGGGCAAGCTGCAGGACAAAAAGCTGGGCAAGCCGCAGGTCAGAAAGCCGGACAAGCTGCAGGACAAAAGGCTGGGCAAGCCGCGGGACAGAAAGCTGAACAAGCCGCGGGACAGAAAGCCGGACAAGCTGCAGGTCAAAAGGCTGGACAAGCTGCAGGTCAAAAAGCTGGACAAGCTGCAGGTCAAAAGGCTGGGCAAGCTGCAGGTCAAAAAGCTGGACAAGCTGCAGGTCAAAAGGCCGGTCAGAAGGGAAGCAGTTCAACTAGCAGCGGGACCTAATTCTCTGCGCACCCGCTATTGAACTCATGTGACATGGCAGGAGGAGTGAGACGGCGATCCCTTCTCACCCCTCCTGGCCCACACAATGGCCATCATGCGAAAGCATGAACAATAAAACGCAAGCAAGGGAGAACAAGCACCTGGAGCAGAGGGCATTTCATCACCCTGAAATGTCACCATCAAAACTGCGAAGAACACTCCCTCGCTTGAATCGCATCAGAGTGCTTGCCCTAGATATGAGCCCCCCCACTCTGGGTTAAGGGGAAATCAAAGCGGCGCATGCTGCCGGCAGAAGTGGCATCACCGGATGCTCCTGCTTGTTAGCGTTCTTTGCATCAGCGCTTCGGGCTTCATCGCTCCACCACCAATCTAAGGTACCGTCGCAGCCGTTCCCAGTTGGTATAGGTTCTCCATTTTTGCAGTTAGAATCGGTAGAAGCGCACTTAACTCGGACGTGAAAGTGATGGTCGTGACCAAACCAAGGACGAAGCTTTTGTATCCAACCCTCATTGGCATGCGTTCGACAGAGCTCGCGCTTGATCGCAAAGTGAACCAGCACGCGATCGACAGACTCACTTTCAGCAAAAGCGCGCAGCAGCGCGACCTGCTTCTTCCCGAAGTGGCGATTAACGGCAAAGCGATTGAGGTCAACCATTCCGGTCGCGCTCAATTTCTCTCTGCTTCGCACAGATAGGTTTTTAGCCAATCCTTTGGGACTCGCGTACCAAATGTCAGCATCCAGACCGTTCTGATGACTGCTGTGAGCCGACATCGTAGGCCCCCCTCTCGGAAAGCCTAAGTCGCCGATCAAAACTGGCGCCCCTGTTTTTGAAAGCAGCTCTAACCCCATATGCTTAAGTAGCTGTACTGTTCGTGGATGAGCAAAGGCTCGTCCTCGATTTGGACGCATGAGCAGATAGCCTTTTCCACTGTCCTGAAGTCGTGTACCGCCTTTTAAGCAACCCGCAGTCGGCGACCCAATAGACTCCGGCATCCCGATAGTTGGACTTGTGATAGCTGCCCATGGGTTCATATTCACCGAGCCGGCAGTTCCACTAGCGCAAAACAACAAGACGGCCATGTTCACGATAAGTGCAAGCTGATAAGATCTTTCGTTCATTATTCTAACTATGAGGGCATTCGCTAAACAGTTGAAGGGGCGTCACTCCTTTGATAAAGTTTTTACTAGTTTCAGGGAGTAGTCGCCTTGCACTGAAAATGCGAGGCGCTGAATCGACATACTGAGGGTGGTGCCTCCGGTTCAGCGACCGTTTTACGGGTGACGAGACTGACATGACTTAATCCGTCGTGTCGTCTTGTGTCCTGACCTTACCAAGACTCCACGACATCGATAGCTGGGTGGAGATATTATGATTCAATCGATCTTAAGTTCATTTGCCCTAGTTGCCGTCAGCGAGATGGGCGACAAGACGCAGCTGCTTGCCTTTTCATTGGCTGCTCGCTTTAAGCAGCCATGGGCTGTCATGGCTGGCATTCTAACCGCTACCTTGCTGAATCACGCTCTTGCATCGACAGTCGGTCAATGGGCCGCCGCTCAAGTTTCGCGTGGTACGATGGCTACTGTTCTTGCCGCAACCTTTATTGCCTTCGGGATATGGACACTTAAACCGGACTCACTCGACGAGCAAAAGCATCAGCACAAATTCGGGGCCTTCCTGACCACCACCGTTCTCTTTTTCCTGGCTGAGATGGGTGACAAAACTCAGCTCGCCACCGTTGCGCTGGCGGCTCGCTTTCAATCCGCCGCACTTGTGACGGTAGGCACTACTCTTGGTATGCTCGCCTCGGACGGACTTGCCGTTTTTCTAGGAGAGAAGCTCGCGGAGCACGCACAGAACAAATGGATACGTTGGAGCGCCGCAGGACTGTTCTTCGCTTTTGGGATTGCCTCGGCAGTGACGGCCTGGACATTGAGTAGCGCCAGCTAAATAGAATCGCCAACTTTTGATGAGAGGTCAGTGAATCATGATGCAAGCCTTAGGTCTTTCCGAAAGTGCAGCGCGCCAGCAGCTGATTCTCGACGGCCCTAATGAGCTTCCAATCGCGAAATCACGTCATTTTCTGCTGCTTCTCAAGGAAGTGCTATTTGAACCGATGGTTGCGCTCTTGGTAGGATGTGGAGTCAGCTACATGATTCTTGGAGATCGCCAAGAAGCCGCGGTGCTGATTGGATTTCTTGGGATCATTGTTTTTATCACAGTCTATCAGGAGCGAAAGACAGAGTCGGCATTAGAAGCACTGAGAAGTCTGTCTAGTCCTCGCGCACTTGTGATGCGCGAAGGCCAGAAGAAAAGAGTTCCAGGCCGCGAAGTCGTTCGAGACGATGTTTTGCTTTTGAGCGAAGGCGACAGAGTTCCAGCCGACGCGAAGATCATAACCTGCTCCAATCTTATGACCGATGAGTCTCTTCTCACGGGCGAGTCAGTGCCCGTCGAAAAGAAGCAGTCAGAGCGGGTTTTTGCCGGAACCACCGTGGTCCGTGGGCAGGCTACAGCGCTGGTCTTCGCAACGGGAACTCGAACGGAAATTGGAAAAATCGGAAAGGCACTAGAAGGCGCCGAGCCTGAGGCGACCAGACTGCAAGCCGAAACGCGAAGGCTTGTAAAGACCCTAGCAGTCTTTGCCGTAGCTCTCTGCATACTCGTTGTGATCGTTTATGGACTTACAAGAAACGACTGGCTGGGCGGGCTTCTATCCGGATTGACTCTTGCGATGGCTATCCTTCCTAACGAACTACCTGCTGTCCTCATGATTTTCCTGGCGCTTGGTGCATGGAGGATCTCACAACGACACGTCCTAACTCGAAAGATGCCAGCGATAGAAAGCCTAGGTTCGGCAACCGTATTATGTGTCGACAAAACGGGCACCCTTACCCTGAATCAGATGAGTGTCCGAATGCTCTATACGATAGAGGGCGAAGGATCTGCCTTTGACCTGCGTGCAGGTGATTATCGAGAGTTACCCGAAGAGTTTCACGGACTCGTTGAGTTTGGGATACTCGCCTCCAACCCTTCCCCATTTGACCCTATGGAAAAAGCAGTTCACCAAGTGGGGGGCGATTTACTTGCTGAAACCGAACATCTTCACCCCGATTGGAAACTTGCACGCGAGTATCCTTTGACGCCTGAGATGCTTGCCGTGAGTCATGTCTGGAAAAGTGAAGCACAAAAAGACTATGTTGTTGGTGCGAAAGGAGCCCCTGAAGCGATCATGGATCTCTGCCATTTGGGGAAGAGTCGCGTCGCTCAAGTCTCAAGAAAAGTTGAAGAGTTCGCGAATCAGGGCCTTCGAGTGTTGGGCGTGGCTCGAGCAACACAAGCTCCCGGAGCTCTCCCCGGAATCCAGCACGATTACAACTTTGAATTTCTGGGACTCCTCGGTCTTTCTGATCCAGTGCGCCCAAACGTGGCCGACGCGATCCAGGACTGCTACGAAGCGGGCGTTCGGGTGATCATGATCACCGGAGACCACGCGCATACTGCCAGCAGCATCGGCCGAGAAATCGGCCTACGCAATCCTGAAAGCATCATCACCGGTCCTGAGCTCGCGACGATGGCTGATGCAACTCTGCTGCAACGACTGCCAACCGTGAATTGCTTTGCCCGAATGGTTCCCGAGCAGAAGCTTCGTCTCGTTCAAGCGTTGCAGCGAACTGGCGAAGTCGTAGCGATGACGGGTGACGGCGTAAACGACGCGCCAGCCTTGAAAACCGCGCAAATTGGAATCGCCATGGGAGGCAGAGGCACTGATGTGGCACGAGAGTCCGCAGCACTGGTGCTCTTGGATGATGACTTCACCTCCATCGTCGAGGCAATTCGAACAGGGCGGAGAATCTTCGACAATCTTCGTGGAGCCATGGCGTATCTTTTGGCAATCCATGTTCCCATCGCTGGAATATCGATCTTGCCCGTGCTTTTGAAGCTCCCCCTGGTCCTGATGCCCGTTCATATCGCTTTTCTGCACTTGATCATCGAGCCTGCATGCTCTGTCGTATTTGAAGCAGAGCCCGCTGCTGCGGATTCTATGAAGAAGAAACCCAGGGACCCTGAAATGGCATTGTTCTCTCGCGAGCTAATTCTTCCGAGCTTGGTTCAAGGACTAGTCGTATTTGTGACCATCTTGGGTGTATTCTTAATCTCCCTCTATCGCGGTCAGGATGAGCGGGAAGCTCGCGCCCTGACATTCACTACGCTGATAGTAGCCAACATCGGCCTAATCCTTGTGAATCGTTCGTGGTCGCGAACCATCATTGAGGGGATGAGAGCGCCAAACAAAGCACTGTGGTGGGTCCTCTCGGGCTCGGTCCTGATCCTCGCCATCGTTTTGTATGTTCCGTTCGTGCGCGATATCTTTCGATTCTCGATACTACACTCGCTGGATCTGGCGATCTGTTTTGGTGCAGGTGTTTTTAGCGTAGCTTGGTTCGAGTGCTGGAAGGTATGGCAACAAAAGCGTCAGACGCCTCATTCTCCGTCGCATGGAACTCAAAAGGAAAAGCCTTGAGCAGACTCTCTCGCATTGCGATCGAATTAAAAATTATCAAATCGTAGTGTGGCGATGCCAGCCTCGTCAGATAGTTGTCGGCCCAGGCTCTTTGTCACCTATTCTGGCCAAGAAGCCTCCCAATTGAGCAGCCCATCGGATGGCTTTCCGAGTGATCGGAACACCTGGAGGTCAGGATTTGGTTTTCTTGATTTTGCAGTCGAGTGACTTCCATTCATGCTCGGCCAGAACTTGTATGCCGTGCTTAGCTGGTGGGCAGCGAATATCTGGTTTTCATCGATTTTCTCGTTCTTGAAAAATCAGCATGCACAGAGACACTTCCATTAAAATTTCAGCTAGGCCACCGAAGCGTAAGTATGCGAGCTTTGGGCATCATACTTATAGGACTCGGGATGGTGCTGACTCCCTTCACCCTAGCATCCGACTCGTCAAATTCTTGCCATATCTTTGCCCAGGCCTGGTTCAACTCCCAAGGAAGTGGTGAAGCTCAGTCACAGAACCTCGCTCGGACCGCATGCAAAGGAGGGTCACAAGCCAGCGAAATCACCACATGTCTTCAGAATGCACGAAACTGGCTCACGCCCCCAAGTCAACGCCTTGCCTTGAAAATGGCGGCTTTAGCCTGCCAAAATGCAACTTCTCCTGCCAAAGTTCAAGATCGTCTCAATCATGCTTGGAGCTTAAGTCAATCAGTATTGCCCGAAAGCAAAAAGGATGAGCAGCGCTTTTTCTCCGTCCTCTACGCAAGCTGCGATCTCGGCGCCAAGTGCGAAAGCGTCGAAATGAACACCCGTATCCAAATCCTCGCCGCACAGGCAAGGGCGATTATAAGAGAGGTCGAACAGGAATGCAGGGATGTGATTCTTCCCGAAGTTTTGGCAATTCCCATAGGAGGGGCGATTCCCCTTAGCATTTTCGACAATCATGACTCTTGCAGCATCGGCCGCTCGATCGTTGAGCGATTGAAGATCGTAAGAGATGGACCTCTTCAATCCAAGCCCGCCTATTATGACTTTTGGAAAGACTCCGATATTCAGCTCGTCTTCCACGAACAAAATGCGGAAAGCATCCTTGAGAAGGGTTTTTTGAATTCTCGACAAATAAAAAATGGTCGTGCGCTCCATACATCTCTCAACTTGGAAGGCGACTTTGCTGCTATGACATTTCCTGCTTCTGAGTCTGTCTTTGAGACTCTTCCCAAATACGCCTACCTAGGGCTCATCCGAAATCATCCTCAAATCTGGCAGACCCGACTAGATCCCTTGTACGGTAATGTGGTCGCTGTTTTTAAAAATCACGTCAAAAAACGAACCACTTTTACCGCAGGTAATTCTGCGATCATACCAACTCAGACCCACACTTTATCATTTGAAACCACAACACCATTTCCAGAGCCAGATTACTCTCATTATGCGCGGGATAATTCCTCCTGGGGTCATCATTTTGAAGCGCAGATTTGGGGAAGACTCCTCCCTTCGGACGTCGAGTACTTCCTGGTCAATTGCCCCTATCAAGGCCAACCCATCAGCCCTGACAACCTTGCCCGCCTGCTCAATAGCGGGACTCCTGTCTACGAATGCATTAACGATCCGCAGAACTCAAAAATCATTCGCGGCCAGTTAATTCCTAAGAATTAACATGCTCCCTTTTGTTAAGGAGTTCATTGTATAGCGCAGGTCAGGCTGCCGACAGCATCGCGCGGCAAGGCTCGGTTACCATCACGGTGATCTCAGGCGACTCGTAAAAAGCTCAAGACCCTCTTTATCACTCACCCTCACCCAGATCACTATCTAGGTTCGTCCATCATCTTGGATGCCTTTCCAGAAGCGCTGAAAGAGAACTACCTGGAGATCCACTCACAAAAGCTACCTGTGATGGAGATTCAACAGGGTGAAACCAAGAATGCCGCTGAAGCTGTCTCACATATGAAGAAGCGGTACCCAGACTACAAAATGGATCGATTCCTCACATATGGAGCTGAGGGATATTTCGAACAGAAATCAAAGACTCAAAAATAGGATGGATGGACAATCCACCATCAAGAGATCGAGCCGATATAATCGATAACGGCGCCCACCCTTGCGCTCTGTACGATATCCGGGTGGATAACCACCCACAGATAGTGGAGCGCGGCTTGCCTCTGCGAAATGCTGGTGAGCGGACAGTGAATCATTTTAACCAAAAAAGGCCCTCGCTCCTTTGAAGAAACGAGGGCCTTCATTAAAGACTTGAATCAACGACTACTAGAGCTCGATCGAAACCGTACATGCGAATGGCGTTCGAACTTGAATTTTGCTTTTCGTGCAGTAGATGGCAGCCTTTTTATCCTTGGTCCCAAATGCTTTTGAAGTGCCAGAGCGTCCATCTAGCTCATTGAAGAGGAGAGCCTCATAAAGAACTTTTGCATCATTAAGTGAGATGATCGAAGCTTTCCATTGACTACCCTCTTTCCAAACTGTCGTTGGGCCAGCTTCTCTTTTTGTCTTAATCGAAACTGTGCAAACGTAAGGCATGCCGCCGGGTATAGTGCTCTTTGTGCAAGACACTTCAACTTTTTCATCCGATGTGCGGTAAACTTTCGCATTGCCAGAGCGACCCATCATTTCATCAAGATTCAATCCGTCAAACAGATCTCGAGCATCGACTGCTGAATGGATCGAAGCACGGACAAAATCACCATCTTCATAAACAGCCGTATCAGTGGCGAGTGCGGTGACTGACGATAACGCAGCCAACATAAGAATGATCGCTTGATTCATAAATGATTCTCCCTTCAAAGAATGCTGGCTAGCTAACATGTCCTATTGGGTGAGGCAATGGGCTGCGCCCACCACTCCGTCGAGCGAGCGGGCGCAGTTATTTGCGATTGCGAGTCACGTCAAATCCAGAGGGTCGCACTTGGTTGCCGACCAGCCATAACGAACAGCGACAACTGTCCTAATCATAAAACCACTCCATCAGCTGTAACGGATCGGCATACAGCCAAACGCTGAGGGCAATCAGACTGACTCCATGGACCCACTTCATCCGCCTGGATGCGGCCCCCATCACTCGGAAAAGCAAGTCTCGCATTGTCGACTTGATGGTCACAGCCCGCCCAAGGTCAAAGGCCGACCCGCCGTTTCTTCCAAGAACTTCATTGTCTCGCTTTTCTTACTAGTAGTCATGCTTCGATACCTCCCCGACCGATACAAACTCGACCTCGCCATCATCCTTGAGGACGTAAATGGCACGATAGGCCTGGCTTAATCGAATTGACCGCTGGCCTTGGCGATCCCAGTGCAGGGGGTCGTCGTGATAGCCAGGGACCTTGCGAACTTCCTCCAGCCACGGGTTTCCACGTCGTCCACCCGCGAAGCAATCGTCTGTATGCCGAATCGGTTCGAGAGCAAGTACAAATTTTGGGCTTACTGCATGCTGGTGCGCTACCTGAAAATCAGTGACGGGAAGATCTATGGGAGCCAGAGCTATGCAACGTGAGGGATGCTCGCGATGGATTTTACCCGCGCGAAGGTCGTCAGAGGAAGGTGTATCTAAATACGCTTGCTTTCCTTAAGACGAAGCGTAAGTCGGTTGAGAAAATAGTCGAACTCGAACACCCACCAGACCCAAAACGGTCGCGCTATATGCAGATGACCGACGAAGAATTTAAGGCCGCGGTTCAAAAGACAATTCAAGAGGCGCAGGATTTGTTGAGCTAATACAGCTCTACAGGTCCGGAACAACCGTCATCTAACATTGATTCCTTGAATCTCAGATGAAGGGCATTGAATTTGAGCTTTTCGCGTGGTTGATGACTCACATGCTCAGAGTAGGGATCGCCCAAATATCTAACTATTTTGAATATGAAGCGAACCTTCGTTCTATTCTCCGAGCCTTGGAAACGCACGCAAAGAGCGGTGTAGACGTCGTACTTTTTCCAGAGTGTGTAGTGACCGGTTTTAATACCAAGATGCTCAATATTGATAAGGAAGGTGTACTTGCGTCAGTACGTGCGGTTCAGAGCGCCGCTCGAATATACGGTTTAACCATCGCACTTCCTACCCCTTGGCCACGGGAAGATGGGAAATTCCTCAATTCAGTTCTCATCATCGACGAGAATGGAGAGATCGCTCATTCTTTCTACAAAATCGGATTTCAGCGAGGAGAGGATCGCGCTTTCGTACGCGGTGAACCTCATGGGCGATCTTTCGAGATTAAGGGATATCGCATAGGTGTTCTCATTTGCATCGAAGCTAGCCATGAGCCGTGGAGTTATTTAAAAAAAGACGACCGAGCAGATTTGATACTCTGGCCTGGGTTCTATGGTGTAACTCCCGGTGAGACATGGAGCGATAGCCGTAAGGATGATGACGTTAAAATTCGAGATAACCTTAACGAGTGGAAAGTTCCTCTCATTCAAACTACCTGCGCCTCCAGTGAAGAGGCCCACCTTTGGCCTGAAAAGCAATTTGGCGGAAGTCTCGTCATAAATAGCACAGGACACGAATTGTTCAGCGCACGACCGCTATTAGAAGACATGGTCCTAATTGAATTTGAAAATAGCCAGATTCAGAAAGTACGGTCGCTGAGTTTTAATGCTTCTTGGAAATCAGTCTAGATGAGCGCTAAGTAGAAAACTGGGACGTTTTTACCTTCGGTTGACGATTACCCAGGACCCAATTCCAACTCTAGATCGTTGAGTGGCTCAAACAGATTACCTCCGTAGATCACATCGGGCTGAACTTTGGGAAAAGCTTTCCTCAAGCTTGGCGTAAAGTCGATCACCACAACGGGATTTGCGGGTGGGCCTGGCATCGGGAAACCGAATGATCTCTCCATCCCAGGCCAGTTCTTCTTGAATGACAAGAAAATCGACGTGAACAACTTCATCTCTAAAGAGAGCACCACGGGATTGGTTGAACCCAATACAAAGGTTCATTTCGGCACCGCTCACTCGCATTCGTTCTCTCCCGCAGAGCAGACCCAGCAATACGTGACCGACTACATCGACAAGGGTTATGAAACCGTTGATGTAGAGCAGACTCTCGTCGCCGAACGTGTGGCGGGGCACAACCGCCGCACTGGTCAAAAGGTCCGATTCGGATCCATTGGACTCATCACCGACGTCCCGCGCTCCCTGCGATCGAACATCGACTCTGTAGAAGGTCTGGATCACTTCGATCAGCGTCAGAGAGCCCGAAGCATCAATGATGGGGCAATGCTTTATGAAAACGCGATATTCGATATCGAGACCCAAGGGAGCTTGCGAGCGCGGGCCCCAAGATCTTCACATATATTGCGGAACTGCTTACAGAATGTATTAAGATCCCTCTTAAGCTAAGCCGCTTCTTAAAGTGGGAACAATTGGAAAGCCAAGAAGCATCTCACCTATTTACGCTGCAAAAACCTCAAAATTGACGTTGGGATAAAGAACTTCCAGGTACCCTACAAGTCGATCAATTGTATAGCGCTCGATTTTGTAGTGGAGAATTCGACTCATTTCAGGCTCATCGACGCCAAGCTTATCAGCGAGTTCTTTTTGAGAGATCTTGCTGTTTAAATGAAACTGAACGATCTTACTGCATAGATTGTGTTTAATGCGGTCTACGAGTTGAGCATCGGGTCCCAGCACTGTGCTTCCCTGAACCTTATCCGAGGAAAGGCGATCGCGGATTTCGGAGAGAGTCTTCTCGTCTGGCCATCTTGTATTTGAAGGCTTTGCCTTTGTTTTTTTGCTCTTTGCCATTTTAATTCACCTCCGAAATGCGTTCACAATGCCGACATAAAGTTTTTCGTCCTCAAGAAGCCAAACGAGCCGGTAGTTGGCATCTTCATATTCAAGTGGATCCGCGACGAAATATTGAAATCCGTCTTTCGCCGCCTCGGGCTTGTAAAACTTCCCATCCAGAAGCTTCACCAACTCCAAGATGAGATCGTCGTCGATCGAGCTCGCGTGTTTTGTCTCATAATGAGGATCGATCACGACCTCGATGATTTTACGGCCGTTGATGGTTAGCTGAGTGGGGTAACTTCGCCGTTCGCTCATCTAACATCCACATTATCCTATCTTGTCAAATTTGACAAGTTCATATGTTTAGGATTCAGGCTATCGTAGCCTTTAGGAAAAAAGGGCGGAAGCGAGTGCATCCCACAACTATCCTGACATGTAGGGCTATCTCGCAGCTTTGAAGCCAGGTCGAGAGGAAGCCCGTTATTCGCGTCTAGATTATGGGCTTTGAGGATTTCGCTGTCAGAGATTTGCTGCCAATTGCGTAGGCAACTGAATGCGGCGAGTGCGGCGTAATCGAACTCCGTCAGCCCGAACTCCTTTACTGAAGAAGCGATGTGCTGTGGCCAGTCGGTGATTTCTTCTAAAATTATCTTGGTATTGAGAGAGGGAAATAAATTGCAAACCTATGTCAGCCTCGCGGCAAGCGCTAACTGGTCTGCTGGATCAGACACATCGAGTGACAATCGCAAGGCAGAACTCCATCCATAAATGCAATCAGCTAAATCTTGGATTGGTTCTTATACTCGACTTATCTTTCAGAATCATGATTCTAATTGTGATGTTGATTGTGATGCAGATGATGAAGCAAATTCTGAATGAGCAAGCCGTGGTATTTCAACGCGTCGGCATTTGAACTAAGCCGCCTCGCCCTCGTCTTTCTTTTTTTCCATCTCAATCTCAAAACCGTCCCACGGAAATTCTGGACGCATAATATCCTGCTCGCGCCCTTCACGCTGAGTGCGATTCAATTCTAGAATCCCGAAGCCCGCAAGCTCCTGAGCATCGCGAAACACATTGCTGGAAGCCCGCTCAAGAAGGTGCGCCAGCTCATAGAGCGGCCCATCAAGCCTAACGCCATGTATTTACGACCCAATTTGGGCCCTCGATATGGGGAAGAGCCCAAGAACAAAGGGCCCGCCGAAGCGAGCCCTAACTTACTAATTTCATTGGCTGGGGAACCTGGACGAGTTTAGAACTTGGTGCAGGAGGTTAGCTGCTTAGCCCAAAGCTCAGACTCAGTCATAGAACCAGTCCATTAATCGCAGTGGATCGACATACAACCAAACGTTAAGAGTAATCAGACTGATACCGTAGAGCCATCTCGCCCGCCTAGATGCATTCCCCTTCGCCAGCATTGCCGCAAACGTTCCAAAGGAGATCAGAAGCGTTACCCAAATCGCGTACCAAAACAAAGGCTGAGGACCCAATGAGACCAAGAGAGCTACGGACACCAGAGTAAGCGACCCGGCGATCCCCAAAGCTGAGAGCCTCCGCCACAAACTAGTCAATCCGTACCCAAAGATGAGCCACGGTAGCAGGTAAAGGAAAAGCCACAGAAGCTTGTGATGTGCATCCATGTCCAAATTCTTGGGATCAGGATTTGAGTACCTTGGAAAGTGCCCGACCTCAAACCACGCCCTAGCCACAAACAGAAAAAAGAACGCAAGCCACGCAGCCGGCGCGGCCTGCAAAGAGAGACTCGCGATGCGTCTCGGGTAAGAGTGCGCCACTACGCCTTCTACCCTGATCAAAAATCTCAGCATTGGAATCATAAATTTTCCACCAAGACTTATGCCCCTCTATCGGCTTCCCGTCCTCCCTTTTGTAAGCATCGGCATCTACTGACGGCGGGGACTTGAACATTGGCTTTAACAGGTGAGCAATGGCCGAGCCACTATCAGTCTCTAAAACCCAAATCGATTTTGAAGAAAAGTTTTTAACATGGCCCTTAAGACCTAACAGCTTGCAGATCTTCTTGAGTTCTTGATACAGGGCCATGGTGCTTATCCTCGCTTCAAGCTTTAGGGATTTCAAGACCTGGCGAAACAACAGTCAACTGAACCCAGGACAATAAAAACACCCTGCTTCAAACCGCCTTCTTAAGCTTGCGCTCGATGAACTTGTTCAGACTCTCTCCATCCACATGGGCAGAAATCGCCAGCTCGCGATGAAGCTCTGGATCGATGCGAAGAGGTATTTTTCCAGAGAACTTCTTTGAAGCGATCGGATTCGGAAGTGGTTTGCCTTGCTCATCCAAGGATTGAATATAGGATTGAATCGCCTCTTGAGCATGAGCGGCAGCTTCCTCCAACGTATTGCCATCTGTTACGCAACCAGGAAGTTCTGGAACGCGCGCGACATAGCATCGATCCTCGTCGCTCCAAGAGATATCAACGCGGTACTTGATCGGCTGCTTTTTCGCTTTCATTCATCCTCCGCAAGAAGAGCCTTCCGTGCTTCTTTAATCTGATAGGGCTTCAACTCCACACGTCCGGCAATAATGGTAAGTGACCGCACGCCGTTACTCCAAGTTTGGTGGCTGCCCACCTGACGGAGTGGATACCAACCCAAACGCCCATCAAAGTCAGAAGTTCGCGGCCATCGATTGTCCCGTTCTTCAACTTTGCTAGGAGCTTCTCGGCTTTAGTCACAGAGTGATGATATCACACTGATATCACATGTTCGAGACCCGATTACCAACTAACTACAACTAATTGAATTTATTTATGATTTTTTTGGCTGGGGAACCTGGATTCGAACCAAGATAACCAGAGTCAGAGTCTGGTGTCCTACCATTGGACGATTCCCCAACAAGATGGCCTCTGTTTAGCCTAAACCTAGGTCGTTGTCACCAAGGTCGATCAGACACCCTCGACAGCTGGGAAATACTGCTGTTTTGGACCAATTTCGTGGCCGGCCGGGATAGGCGTACCTAGCTCATCAACCTTAAAAACTCCAGCCGGCAAACGCAGGGATTCACGGAGCCGCTCCATGGTTTCGGGCACGAAGGGGTGCAGCATGATCATGATGTTCTTGAGCACATAAAAGCACGAAAACAAAGCATCGCGCCGAGCCTCTTCGGGAAAGCGATCATCATGAGGCTTGTACTGGGTAAAAAGGCTATTGATCAAGCGAGCATAGTTTTCGATCGCGCCTAAGAGGCTCGCGTAGTCTGCGCGCCCCATGGCTTTGGAGTAGCGACGCACGATCTGCAAGGTCTCTGCGGCTACATCATCGAGCAGACGCCCATCGGGTACCTTGCTCCCATACTTTGAGTGAACGGCTGAGATGGGCTTTTCGAAAGCAGCATTCATCGGTCCAGCCAAAAACTTATTGCGCTCATCAAGGGCGGCGAAATCGAAGTTCGAGCCTTTCTCAGGAAGATTGAGAGTCGCCAAGAAATAGCGGATCTGATCGGGAGCGTAGCCCTTTTCTTCAAGCAGCTGATCGCCGGAGTAGAAGTTACCCTTGGACTTGCTCATCTTCTCGCCATTGACTTGAAGATGAAACACTCCAAAAACATCTGTCTGTTGAAACTCACCTGCGACCGGCATGTGCATCGGGTCTTTTTGCGTGCCGAACCACATCGCACCCTGCATGAGCACATAAAAGAACACATTGTCTTGCCCTAAGAATTGATACACGCGCGCCTTGGGGTTCTTCCAAAACTCGGCGTAACGCTCAGGATTGTCGCCGCGCTCCTTTAGAGCAACCTTCGTAAACGAAATAGGCGCAATCAACGAGTCGGGCCACACATAGAGGGTCTTGCCCTTCATTTCAGAGTCGAGCTCCTCAGGAACGGGAATACCCCACGATACATCGCGAGTGATCGACCGATAGGCCCACTCATCGACCCACTCGGTTTTGATTCCAAGCTTGGTCTCGATCTCTTTCTTTCCCTGCTCACACTCAGACACCGAACCAAACTGCAGCGCGATTTTTTTTCCAGGGGCGTACCTGGGTTTGTGCTTGGGGAGCGTAGCTTTCATCTCTTTGTATGCAGGCTCGTGAATTGCCTCGAACCTAAACGATGGGAGCACGGTGCCCAGCACTTCAGCCAGCACGGGTTTGCGCCAAGTATTTTGCTTGCTCTCGATCCACAGACGCAGAGGCTCGGAGACTTTCCACATATCGAGCCAGAGGTGCGCGGTTTCTTTCATCACAGGCACTGCGTCGCTAATGGCGCTCTTAGGATTGCCAAGCTGCGAAGGCTCGTACTGCAAACCACACACATCACACTCGTCGCTATAAGCGGACTCGTTTGTGCACTTAGGATTAGGGCATTTGCCCTTCACGTAGCGATCGGGCAAGAAGCGATTGAGAGTGGGATCGTACCATTGCTGGCTCGTGCGCTTCTTAAGCATCCCGTTGTTGTACAGTTTGCGCAGAAACTCTTGGCTCAGCTCTCTATGAATGGGAAAACACTCGGGCCTCGAGGTTCCTGTATAGACATCGACACCGATCGAGTAGCGAGCGAGCGTGGCTTTTTGCATGACATGAATTTTACCGATAAAATCATGGATCGGAACGCCCGCCTTGAGCGCGGCCACTTCGCTTGTCGATCCGTGATCGTCCGTGCCATTCACAAAAAGTACGTTTTCGCGCCCTATGAGCATGCCCATCCAACGCGTATAGATATCTGCCGGCAACTGGGCGCCGGCGAGGTGACCTAGGTGCAAAGGCCCATTTGCGTAGGGCATCCCTGCGGTGACGACCGCGCGCTCAGGACGTTCGAGAGAACGCAATACAGAGGGAATATCGGTAGGTGGGCCTTTTTGTACAGGTGCCGAAGACATGCGAAGGACTATAGTCTAAATTTGGATCTTCTTCCAATGACCTTTACGGACGTGTGAGCAAGCAATCAGAGCAAACAAGCACTGAGACACCGGGACGGCAACCATGACGCCACTTGTGCCCCACGAAAGCCCTTTGACCAAAAAGTAAGCAAACAGTAACTGAAATATCCAAAGGCAAAGTTAAGACGGTTTTCCCTCAACCGACTGATCCGAGGATGCCAAAACCAAAGCTCACAACTCTGCCACTTTGCGCAATCGTGGCTCGACCACATCCCAAGGCAAAAGTGGCAGCAGATCAAAGAGCCCCGCTCCACTCACCATTCGACCAGTGACCGCCAAGCGCATGGGCTGGGTGAGATCGCCTAACTTCACTTTGTGTTGATCACCCATTTGGCGCAAAAACGAATCGACTTCGGCGTGACCCATTCCTACATCACTGAGTGCGGGAGCACTGCCCCACACTTGGTCGGAACCACTTCGCTCGCGGTGCGATACAGACGCTGCTTTAGCGCTGAGTTGCTCTAAAATGTCTTTGACCGCGGCCTGTGTAGAGGCTTTCAAAGCGGGATCCTTATTCCACTTGAGATCTTTTCCATCGACCTCTACCGCCCCTGGCATGAGCAATGGCACGAACTGGTCTGCCATTTCCTTCATGGTTTTGACTTTGGGCTGCAATAGTGCGGCAAGCTTGATGCCCAACTCGCTACCCGCACGCTCACGAGCGGAAGCACTCAATTGATCACCGTAATCTTCTAAACAAATCGCCACCAACGTCTCTACCTTGGAATTGCGGATATGCGCACCATTGAGCCAAATCAACTTTTCGGGATTAAACACGCCCGACGCCGTCTGCACATGATCGAATCCAAAGAATTGCACCATCTCTTCGATCGTGAAGACTTCTTGATCGCCGTGGCTCCACCCGATACGCGCCAGGAAGTTCAGCAGCGCTCCGGGAAGATACCCGTCCGCACGATAAGCGTTGGCCGACACCACTCCGTTGCGCTTAGAGAGCTTCTTCTTATCTGGTCCAAGGATCATCGGCAGATGCGCGAACAAAGGCAGCTGATAATTCAAGAACCGATACAAGTGCAATTGCTTAGGAGTGTTGTTGATATGGTCGTCACCACGGATGACATGAGTGATGCGACTATGAACGTCGTCCACCACGCAAGACATGTTGTAAGTCGGCGCGCCGTTTGAGCGCACGATCACGAAGTCATCGACTTCCGTATTCTCGAACCGAATCGGCCCACGAATTAAATCGGTAAACTCAGCATGCCCATCGAGCGGGATTTTGGCGCGAATGACATGTGGCGCGCCCGTCGGTCCAGGCTCCTTGCGGTCCCGACAGCGACGGTCGTACATTGGCTTTTTGCCCTCTTTCATGGCCTTTTCGCGCATCTGCTCTACTTCAGCTTCGCTGCACCAACACCTGTAGGCGTGCCCATTATCGATTAGCTCTTGCGCTTTTTGGGCATAAATCTCAAGTCGATCACTTTGATAGATGGGTTCCTCGTCCCAGTTCAGCCCGAGCCACTTCATCGAAGCCATGATGTCTTGGGTAAAACGATCTTCTGAACGCTCCAGATCGGTGTCTTCGATCCGAAGCAAAAAAGTGCCCTTAAAGTGGCGGGCATAAAGCCAATTAAACAAAGCCGCACGCACACCACCGATATGGAGAAATCCCGTGGGAGATGGGGCAAACCGAACGCGAACTGAGGATTGTGCCGACATGCCCTGGATTTAACCTTTGTGGCGGGAGCTAGGCAAGCGTCCTATACTGGGTCCTTGCGAAGTTCCAAAAACCGGAACTTAGAGGAGGGTCGCTACGAGCGCCCCGGGGTGCAAGTTCCGGTTCTCGGAACTTGCCGAGAAACCGCTCACCATTGCACCCCTTTGCCCCTACTGAGATGAAGCTTGAGATCCACCCGTCTGCGAAGTCGACTGAAGCGCCTGCTCACTCCGATAGGCCAATAAATAACTCATGATCGCACGACGCTCGCGATCTCCGACTTTTGACACTTCTGCCCCAGCAGGATGCGCAGCCTCGGAGAGCTTGGAGCCATCTACAGGACTTGAATGACAACCTACACAGTTCTGCAAATACAGACGCTCCCCACGCACTGAGACCGGATCTCTGCGACTCTTCAAAAACCAAGTCGAAAACCGTTCCTGATAGCTAGAAAGCTCAATCTGCGACAATTGAGGCACAAACAGAGAACTGATGTGCAGACTCTCCTGGTTAATCTTGGGTTTAGACGTCCAAGGCATCACGACGGAAGCCTTGCCAGATTGAAGAGCGACCAAAACCGGGTACTTCGTCACTACCGACCTGGGTAATAGCGTCTTTTGGCCTAATGCATTATACAGAACAAGAAGGTCCACCTGTGCCCGGCGATCGTTAGGGAGAGACTCCATCGCCTGATCGAGCAGAGTTGAAAGAAGCACTCCTTTGTACCTTTGAATCTTGCCCGTCACGGGGTCTTTCTCGTTGGAGGTCGTAGACTTGAGTTGGGCAAGGTCTGAAATTTGCCAAGACTTGAGCTCCTGAGTGAGTTTTGAGGCGCTCCAAACAATCCCGAGGCGAGACCCTGTAGCGGATTGCTCAGCCCCCACCGTCCCCGAGAGGGGCATAAGTAGCAGCAAAAGGCTGCCTAAATAGCGAAATAGCATACCGTAATTGGAGCAGCGCAGGAGGGTCCTGTCAAGAGTTAGACAACCCTACCCTCCTTAATATTCGACTCATATCGGGGCTTGGAATTCGACGGAATCCTGTGTTAATAGCCACACCTGGATCCTAGGTCACACACTTACTTGAGTGGGCCAAAAGCCCGCTCTTTTTTTTGTCCGATATCCTTCTGGCAAAGAAACGAAAGCGCTAACTACACGAATGAGCGAAAACATCCAAGCCAGACTCATTGAAATCCTGACACCCCTGGTGTCACCAATGGGTTATGAGATCGTGTACTTGGAAGTTCAGCTCAATCGTCAGAAAGTGCTGAGGCTTTTCATAGATCATCAAGGTGAAACCACCGGCATCGGAATCGATGACTGCGTGAAAGTCACCAAGGCGCTCGATGAGCCTCTCGAAGGACTTAAAGAGGTGGACGCTGCCTTTGGTGGAAACCCGTACGAACTCGAGGTTTCCTCTCCGGGCATCGATCGTCCGCTCCGGACCGAAAAGGATTTTATCCGGTTTGCCGGTAAGGAAGTCCGGATCCACGTTTTCAGGCCGCTGACTTCGAGCGAGCTCGGAAACGAAGATTACCAGTCGCGTAATCCCAAGCAAAAGAACTTCTTGGGAACTTTGCGTGGACTGGACAATGGCAAAGTCCTGATTGCCGTCAATCTGACGGGCGGCCACGACAAAGCCGGAGTGAAGAAAAAAAGCAAATCGAAGCAGACAAACAGCGTGGAAGAAGGACCCCTGGCAGCCGCGAAAGCGAACTGGGTGACCATCCCTCTTCCCCTCATATCGAAAGCCAATCTCGAACCTGATTTCGAGGGGCTGGACCAATAGAAAGCGAGTAGACCATGAACGCATCAGAACTCAGCCGAGTCATCGAAGCCGTAGGTAAGGACAGAGGCATTAAGCGCGAGATTATTATCAGTGCGCTCGAGCAGGCCGTCCTCATGGCCGCCCAGAAAAAGTATGGAACCACCGCCGTACTAGAGGCCCACTACAACAACGACACCGGCGAAATCGATCTGTTCATGTTCAAAAAAGTCGTTGAGAGCGAACCCGAAATGCTCGATGACGCCGAAGAAATTGAGATCTCCGAAGCTCGCAAGCTCGACCCGGAAGCGGTCGTTGGTGATGAGCTCGGAATTAAAGTCGAAGGCGCCGATTTCGGCCGCATCGACGCGCAAACCGCAAAGCAGGTCATCTTTCAAAAGGTGCGCGATGCTGAACGCGAAATCATTTACAACGAATATGTACATCGAAAGGGTGAGATCATCACCGGTATTGCTCGTCGTATCGAACGGGGCAACCTGGTCATTGACTTAGGTAAAACCGACGCGCTTTTGCCTCGCAGCGAAATCATTCCAGGCGAGCAATTCAAGCCAGGTGACCGCGTGCAAGCCTACCTCTCTGAAGTGGCGCTCAGCACCCGCGGACCTCAGCTTTATCTAACCCGCACTTCTCCAAAGTACCTCATGAAGCTCTTCGAAGTAGAAGTGCCAGAAATTCGCGAAGCGATTGTAGAGATCAAGCTCTGCGCTCGTGAACCAGGCGCTCGCTCCAAGATCGCGGTTGTTTCTAAGGATCGTGACGTGGATCCGGTCGGCGCCTGCGTCGGCATGAAAGGCATCCGCGTCCAAAACGTGATCCAAGAGCTCAAGGGCGAAAAGATCGACATCATCCCATGGTCAGATAACCCAGTGATGTTTGTTCGATCGGCTTTAGCGCCAGCGGAAATCTCATCGGTTCGTGTCGATGAACGTAACAAGACGATGGAAATCATGGTTGAGGACGATCAGCTTTCGTTGGCGATCGGCCGCAAGGGCCAGAATGTTCGCCTAGCTGCTCAGCTGACAGGATGGCGTTTGGACATCATCTCCAAGTCGAAGCTTCAAAAACGCACATCTGAAGCGGTATTTAGCCTGCAGCACATTGACGGCGTCAACGAGACGCTTGCACACGCTGTCTATCAAGCAGGTTACCTCAACATCCGCCAGGTAGCAGATGCAACGCTTGAGAATCTCATGAAGATTCCTGGCTTTGAAACTGAAGAAGCTGCGCAAAAACTCAAGACTGGCGCAGCAGGCGTCGTTGAGAAAGCTGGCGATGTGCTAGCTGGCGCCCCCAGCGCTCCTGGTGCAGACAAGACGGGCACTTTCACCGCCTCACCGACTGTGGCCCGAGATGCCAAGTCGATGGCAGAAGAGCGCCTACGCCAAATGATGAAACAAGCGGGACAGAATGAGAAATCCCCCACCCGCATCGGAGACGACGGCTAGCAAATCAATCGGTGGATGAAGGTTCGAGATACTCATTGGATTTGCTGACTGTAGGGAGAGATAGAAGAATGGTTGAGCAGGAAAATATGAAAGTTTACGATCTGGCTAAGGAGTTGGGGCTACCACCCCTCGAGTTGGTGGATAAACTCAAAAGCCTGAACATCAAGGTAAAGAGTCACATGAGTGACCTTCAAGCGGAAGAGGTCGTCAAAGCTCGGTCTGAACTGGGTGAGAAAAAGCCCGTGGCTGCAGCCAAGAAGACCATCGCGCGCACCCGTAAGAAGGTCGAACCAGCGGCAGAGACGCCAGAAGCAAAAGCTCCTGCAAAACCAGCGGCTACGATCATGAAAGCAGCTGCCGCAAAGTCCACTCCTGCAGCCGCCCCTAAAGCAACGACTCCGGTCGCGACTGCCGCCAAGGAGGCTGCAGCAAACGAAGCCAAGTCTGTGTCTCCGATTATTCGCCGCCGACTCAAAGCAGACGGTGAGATGGAAACGCTAAGCCCTCCTCTTCCAGGATCGAGGAATGCAGTTACTCAAGAAGAGCAAGAAGGCTACTCAGAAGAACTGGGCTCTCAGGAAGGAATGGAATACGCGCCTTCTGAAAGCACTGCCGAATCTACAGAAGACCAAGCCAGCGAAGAAGTCACTGACACCCATGAGCAGAGTGCGGCCGCTCCGCAGACAACTTCAGCTTCAGCCCCAACCCCGAACGAGGAGACAACAGCAGCGGTTACCGTTGAGTCTCCGGCTCCGGCGACTACTGGTCCGATCACGCCCAGAACAAGAGCGCCTATTGTTCTTCCGCCTCGCCCTGTGGCTCCGCGCCGCAGCATCTTGAGCGTCGTTGAACTCACTGCGCCTCCACCTCGTCCGATGGTGAAGCCTGCAGCTCCAGCCGTGACTCCTCTAAATCGGGGTGCGACTACGACAACGACTGTTAAGCCGGGCGTAGACGGCTTCCGCATCATCAAGATGACCAAGGAAAACTTGGACCAGATGGCTGAAGAAGAAGCAGCCAAGAAGCGCGGCGGCGGAGGTCGCGAGGCCGAGATCAAGCCAGAGGATGTTCGTTTTGCTGACTACCGCAAAAAGGAAATGGTCTTTCTACCGAAGAGAAAGAAGCTTCCAGTGGGCAAACAACTGAAGAAGACGGAAATCACAGTAGCGAAAGCTCAGAAACGCGTCGTCGAAATGCACGACACCATCGCAGTCCAAGACCTGGCCAATCAGCTGAGCGTCAAGGCAGTCGATGTCGTTCGCAAGCTTATGAAGATGGGTGTGATGGCATCTGTGAACCAGGCCGTCGACTTCGATACGGCAACTCTGATTTCGGGTGAGTATCAGTACGAAGTCCGCAACATCGCGTTCAAGGAAGAAACCGTCATGGATACTTCAGAGGACACGACTGAAAATCTCACGGCGCGGCCACCAGTGGTGACCATCATGGGTCACGTCGACCACGGCAAGACAACTCTGCTCGACTCGATCCGCGAAGCCAACGTGGCAAGCGGCGAAGCCGGCGGGATCACTCAGCATATCGGCGCCTATACGGTGAAGAAGGGCGACAAGCTCATCACCTTCATCGATACTCCAGGCCACGAAGCATTCTCGGTCATGAGAGCGCGTGGCGCGAACGTCACTGACATCGTCATTCTGGTCGTATCGGCCGATGACGGTGTGATGCCGCAAACTCGCGAGGCAATTAGCCACGCTCAGGCTGCTCAAGTCCCGATCATCGTTGCGGTCAACAAGATCGATAAGCCAGGCGCAAATCCCGAGAAGATCAAACAAGGTCTCTCGGAACTCAACCTTCTTGCTGAAGACTGGGGCGGCGACACTATGTTTGTCCAAGTCTCGGCGCTTAAGAAAACCAACCTCGACAAGCTGCTCGAAGCGATCTTGCTCCAAGCCGAAGTTCTCGACCTCAAGGGCAACGCACAGGCACGCGCAAGCGGCACCGTGCTCGAAGCTCGGCTCGAAAAGGGCCGAGGCCCTATGGTGAGCGTACTCGTGAGTCGTGGAACTCTGAACGTGGGCGACCCGATCGTATCGGGCCAATTCCCCGGCAAGGTCAAGGCGCTGACCGACGACAAAGGTCGCTCCGTCAATCATGTCGGTCCCGGCATGGCCGTTGAGATCTTGGGCTTCGAAGGCGTGCCAAACGCCGGAGAGACGTTTGCATCTCTTGAAACCGAAGCAGATGCTCGCACTGTTGCAGAAACCCGCGTGGACCACAAACGCGCGCAAGTCAGCGGCGTAGCAGCTAAGACTTCGCTCGAAGACCTCTTCTCCAAAGTCCAAGAAGGCTCGGTGAAGGAGCTCAACATCGTTCTCAAAGCTGACGTGTATGGGTCGGTTGAAGCGATCAAAGAAAGCCTAATCAAGGCCTCGACCCCCAAGGTCAAGGTCAAGGTGCTCTACGCAGCGCCAGGCGGGATTACCGAGAGCGATGTCCTTCTGGCTACGGCCTCAGGAGCGATCATCATCGGCTTCAACGTGCGCCCTGAAACCAAGGCTCGGCAAGTCGCTGAAGCTGAGCATGTTGAGATCAAATGCTACTCGATCATCTATGAGCTTCTCGATGACGTGAAGGGCGCCATGACTGGCCTTCTCGACAAGAAGAAGGTCGAGAAGTTCTTGGGTCGCGCAGAAGTCCGACAGACGTTCAACGTCCCGAAGATCGGAACGATCGCTGGTACATCGGTTATCGATGGCAAGATCATTCGCGGCGCCAACGTGCGGTTGCTGCGTGATTCTCGCATCATCTTTGACGGCAAGATGGCTTCGCTCCGTCGCTTCAAAGACGATGCTAAGGAAGTCGCCAGCGGCTTCGAGTGCGGTATCGGACTCGAGAATTACAACGACCTCAAACCAGGCGATATCATCGAGGCTTACCAAATCGAGATGATCACGCCGGAGCTGAATAGCTGAGTTAGCTGGGAGCAGTAGTATGCAGGAAACTCGTCGGCAGCGGCTTCAATCCGCGATTCAGCAGGAGCTGTCTCAATTTGTCTCGCGCGAAGTGAAGGACCCTCGCATCCCTAGCGTGACATTCACGGAAGTGCAGGTCACCCAGGATGGGAGCCATGCCGTCGTGTTCGTCGCTATCTTGGGCGCAGGCCTAGGAGGCCCTGATGGCGCTCCGCCTCTTTCTGAAGAAGGCAGCCGGCTACGAATGAAGGACTGCCTAGACGGGCTTCAAGCTGCTTCGGGGTTCATTCGCCGCCACATGGGGCGAGTCCTGAACGTCCGCCACATCCCGACTCTCGCTTTTCGCGAGGACCGAGGGTTTGAGAACGCCGGGCGAGTGCATGATCTTCTTTTGAAGCTAGAAAAAGAAGACAAGCGGTCGGACGATGGCACTTGATGGCGCTCTCCTCATCAATAAGCATCCGGGCGTGAGCTCCTTCGGCGTGATCGAAGAGCTACAAAGGATGCTATTGAAGATGCCCGCGTCACAGGGCCTGCCTACCGGTATTCGCAAGCGCGATTTGCCCAAGCTAGGACATGGAGGCACGCTCGATCCTTTTGCAACAGGCTTGCTTGCCGTTTGTTGTGGTCGGGGCGTGAAGCTCGCCCGTTACTTTTTAGGTTCTCGCAAGGTTTACGAAGGCGTGATCCGATTTGGCGAGATGACTGTGCCGGGCGACCCCACAGCCGAAATCAGCGCACGATCAGAACGGCTGCCTTCATCGCTAGAAGAGATTCAAAAAGCGGCTTTTGACTTTACTGTAGCGCCCTACTCACAGACTCCACCCATGCATTCCGCAAAAAAGAAAGACGGCAAGGCCTTGTATGAGCTAGCTCGCCAAGGGATTGAAGTCGAGCGTGAGGCAAAGGTTCTAACCCTCTACTCGTTTGAGATTTTGAGTTACGAGAAGGGCGTGAGCGAATCAGGTCACCCTGTTGGGCGCGCTCGATTTAGAGTGGAGTGCAGCCCAGGCACCTATGTCCGGACGCTTGCGCAGGATCTAGCAGGAAGATTAGGCACCGTGGCGCTGCTCGACTCATTGAATCGCTTGGCATCTGGCGCGCACGAACTGAGGCCGGCGTTGTCGACTGCCGAAGTCGGGCACGCGATGGAGCAAGGCAAGCGTTGGGATGAACTCTCGGCCTGGGTGCCCTTTGATCGCTTGCTCGATGGATATGAGCGAGCAGAAGCTTCAGCGGATGAGGCGACAGCGCTCATGCAGGGAAAACAGGGCGTTTTACCTGGGATTTTGGCTCGCGCTGGGACGATCGCTGGACCAACGACTTCTTCGCGAATCGCGATTTACCAAGCTCGACGTCTAGTCGCAGTAGCGGCACATGAAGGCGGGCAATGGGGGCTCGAGCGGGTTTTTGTTCCGGAGGAAAGCGGGACCTAGCAACAGCGCATGTTGCGTTGAAGATCGATCTTCCGCTATCTTAGCTTCTCAATGAAGCAAGAGAACCTCTACCTCTCCGGCACCTTGGCAATGATTCCTATCATGACGGGAGTAATTCCATTTGGCCTAGTCATGGGGGCGGTCTGTGCCGACGCCAATCTAAGTTTTTTTAACTCAGTAACTATGAACGTTCTGGTCTTCGCCGGTGCCTCCCAGCTTGCCGCAGTTGATCTTATGACCAAGAACGCTGCCAGTAGCGTCGTCGTCCTCACAGGACTCGTCATCAATCTTCGTTTCCTCCTCTACAGTGCCGCCATCTCACCTGTCGTGCAAAAATCCTCATTTTGGATCAAACTATTTTGCGCCCATAGCTTGACGGACCAAAGCTACGCGATGATGTCGTCTCACCAGCATAAACTCAAATCCAACGCAGAGGCGGTCAAATTCTATCTGGGCTCTTGCTTTTGCATGCTCTTGACCTGGCACCTTTCAATGATCGTGGGATACATTTTTGGAAACTTGGCACCCTCTTCTTGGTCATTGGATTTCGCTGTGCCCCTGAGTTTTGCGGCCCTCGTCATCCCCACTCTCAAGAATAGAACTTACCTAGTCGTTGCGACATTCTCAGCTCTGATATCCCTCCCACTTAGCAATGTACCCTATCGAGCTGGCCTGATCGTCACAGCTGGTCTCGCCATGAGCCTGGCTTGGCTAATGACCCGAAAGAGGGCCCAAGCGTGATCGAGAACTCTTACTTTTGGAACAACATCCTGTTGCTTGCAGCTGGAACTTTCGCGATCCGTGGGTCCATTATAGCAATCTCTTCGCGTGTGCCGATCTCAGCCCGCACCAAAGAACTGTTTTCGTACATTCCGGCCGCCATCCTGCCTGCCTTCGTCGCACCTTCAACCTTTCTCCACAAAGGACAGGTTGAGTGGATGATGGGCAAGGAGCGCACTGTCGCTTTGATCTTAGCCGTGGTCGTGTGCTTTTTTTCTCGCAGTACTTTGGCGACAGTCGCATCTGGACTGATCGCACTTTTTGCGATGGGATATTTACTGAGGTAGGAGTCTAACTGGAAATCGGTACAAGTCGGAAACGCCCGGGGAGCGGAGTGACTCAGTTCTATTCTCAAGTAGGTCGCGTGAAATTTTTTTTCCCTAACCCGTGAGTCATAGACTCACAAGTAAAGCGCATGAGAATACAATCAGGAATGCGAATCATAAAAGTAGAGGTCAACCTCCCCGAGGCAGTCCAGGCGATCGAAGAGTTTAGGCAAGGTCGAGCGCGCGCATTGGAGTGTAAGAGGTCCATCCTGGCTGGCCAGGCGCTAAATTCATCAAATCTGCACTTTAGGGGAGTGTTCGCTATCGGCCATCCTCAGTTGGAAGCGATCATGGAACTGATTCAATTCGCACTTTCTGAAGTGAATTCGACTGTTCGAGGCGCTCAAAATGAGGAGACCTCAATTTTCCTAAATGTCGATGCCTACGCAGTTTTATAGGTACTAGATTTTGCCGATCACTGCTGAGTTCGTATCATCCTGCTTTTTAAGAACACTGCTCGCGAGCGTTTCACTCTGGTTGTATTGGTTCAATAAATCTTGAATTTCAAAGTTCCCCAAGGAGTCTCCGCACGTTTTCTCGTCTTTGTGTGCCTCCTCGAGTCGACGCCGAATATTGTCAATCGCGGATTGATTGGCGCTCTGTGCACTCTGAGAGGATGCGATGCCGGCAGCTACTCCAATTGCGTCGGTTAGGTATTCGAGGCCCTTTGCGTCGAGGCCTGCGTGAAGGGCGTCAGAGTCCTTTTGAGAAAGGTTCGCCACAAAGTTGAGCAATGCCGGTCCTTGGGGATCGGATCCAAAGTTTCCGTCATAAAGATCGCCGTTTGAAGAGACTGACAGTATCATCTCAGCAGTTGCATTTAAGCTTGCTTCAGCCTGAGTAAGAACTTGGTCCAGTCCTGTGGCTTCGATTCTAGATTCGATCTGCGCTCGGTTGTCGTGGATAGAAGCCGTCAACAAGGATGAGGCAACAAACGATGCTACTTGGTCGTGGGCCAAATGCCGACCACGAGCACGGACAACTTCTTTGAGCGCTTCTTCAACTTTCTTTGAAAGTTCTGGCCAAGACTTGACGGCATCTGCACAAGGATTTCGGGTGCCGATCTGGGTGATGAAGGGTTGCGCCGCCTGGGAAATTATTGCGTTCAGCGAAGCATGTGCAGCTTTGTAGTCGTCGTATAATGGCGCAGTGGCTGCTTTGATTAGTTGGCGAGATTCGTTCCAGCTTTTGGGTTCTTCAAATCCGGGCTGAGTGGGGCAGCCGGTAGCTCCGATCAGTGTAAGGAGTAGTGCCGGTAGGTAAAGTGATCTGTAGTTCGAAAGCATGTGCCGCTCCATCTGTATAGTTGAGGTCTCAACGCTTTAGCACAGCCGACTTATGCAGTAATTATTAAATTATAATTATTCAATTATATAACGGACACACGCCCCCCAAGAACACGTACCCACCGCACCTTCAATCAAGTTGAAGACCCGATAGGGTTTTTTGCGGAAAACGAGCCGGAAAGCGAGATGTAGCAACAGACCCTTTTTGCCATTGAAACGGCAATCTCACCCGTGCTATTGACGCAGTGCAGTAAAGCGAGAATAGTAATCCATTGGAGATATTGCGCATGCGGAAATCATTACGGAAAAAGCAGTCACTTATAAATGTCGCATTAGCAAGTACGCTTTTACTACAGGCGATTTCATTGTCTGGTTGCTTCGAAGAAGAAGGAGAAGCACCGGCCGCAGGTGATTGCGATGTCCTCAAAGTACCCGCTGGCGGGTGCATCGACCTCTACGGGCCGGATGCCCTTTGTGGCTCAAATCTGGGCTTTAATTGGATCACATCGAATGCGGTGGACATAGGATTTTTGGACGACACTTTAGCTCGCGAAGACAAATTATTTTTTGAGGGTTCACCCAGAACAAATGATGTAAGGCTTTGCGCAGAATCCGGCGCACCCACAACAAATCCGGCTCTACCTCTCAGCCAGGACGTAACAATAAATTATGCGCTCGAATCTTCTGCCGTTACCCGAACTATAAGGGTTCTTATTGAAGGGGCTGAGTTGTCGGTTTCAGCTTCTGCAGATCGGACTCAGATTGAAGAGGGTGAATCTGTAACACTTACAGCGGCGGTCAACCCGTCTTCCGGTAACCTCGTTTATTCCTGGACCCCTGCCGACAGTGTTTCATCTCCAAATTTGGCGGTATCGGTTGCATCTCCAAGACGCTCCACTCGTTACGAGGTAACGGTTCGTGATTTAGCAACCGGTAAAACTGCTACGGCAACAACAGCAGAGATTATCGTGGTACCAGCAACAACGACCTCTCCTGACGACCCTATTGCGCAGTTCACTGGGTATTGCATTGATCAATCTCCTCAGGGAAAGTACCTAGTACTGGATGGAGGCGCGAGCACTCCTTTAGATGATTTAGAGTTTCATTGGGATATTCATTTCAACGATTCAAACAGAGTCCTTTTTCCAACGGCCTTTGGACTTTCAGCAGAATACAAAAGAGTGAGTTTTCCGATTCCATCAGGCGGCCCTTTTCCAGACATGAGTGTTACACTGACAGTTCGAAAGAAGAATAATCACTCTAAAACGGACTCACTTACTCTAGACAGCACGTTCAATGACACACAAAGACTAGAGAACTGTGAAGGCTTTTAGCTAGGCCACCTCCGAGTGAAGATTGATAGCGCAACTTCACAGGATGACATGCAATGAGAAACTGGACGAACGTAAGCGGGCTATTCGCCCCAGGCCCTCAGCCCTCCTTTTTTGTGACAGGATAGAGGGCTTTCTGGACTGAGCAGGAGCGCCGTCAGGCACTCGTAGTCCTCTGCGCTCTTTCACAAAGTAATTCAGGCCAATTCCTATGGGGCTGGATTTTAGTACCTAGGGTTCCATCGACTCCGCCCACTGCTTGATAGACTCAAGCGAGGGTTTGATTTCTCAATCTCGATCGCATCTCGTTCGTTTGGTGTGAGGCCCCTCTTTTTGTAGTCCACTTCTTTTTTAAAAAGCCACCTGATCGATGCTGTTAAGCGTAGAACGCCTCGCTTCCAGTCGTTGCGCCTGCAATACTCAGTACTCGTGCCCATGAAGTCTTGGGCAGCCAGCGCGTGCTCTCTTCAAGTTATTTCGCTCTCAACTGCTTCAACTGCTCTCGCATCATTCATCGGACACCTCTTCTGAGAGGACGATTATAGTACACAACTTTTGGCGGCAAAGCGATGGGCCGGATAGCCCGCTCACTTTCTGCTCATGAAGGATCTCCGAAGCTATCTTTCTGCGGTTTTGTGAGCCGAGTCCAGAGGGAGCTGGATCAGCTAGCCCCCTCGGTCCTATACCGCACTAACTTTTTAGTTAAACACAGGATATCCTGTCGCAGATGAGAGAGCATCCAGTCCCAGCATGGATAACGGTAAGCAAGCAGGGTGTGACCGCTAGGCTCCATATTCAGCCCAAGGCCGCGCGCACTGAGATCTCCGGAGAGTATGGAGATGGTAGTGCCATTCGATTAAAAATTCGAGTCGCAGCACCTCCGGTTGACGGAGCTGCAAACGAAGAGCTCATCCGCTTCTTGAAGAAATTGACTGGGCTACCCTCTTCACAAATTCATATCATCCGAGGTGAATCATCGAAAGCCAAAGACATCCTTTTTGAAAGAGCATCAGTAGATGAAATTGTTTTAAAAATGATAAAACTATCGTGAGGAATGAGATCCAATCAGGAGATCACAGTCCCTGAGCGGGGTGATTAGATAGGGGCAAATGAATCGTGAACTGAGCTCCCTGACCGGCATCACTCAATACTTCGATAGTACCGCTATGCTTTTGGATTATTCCTAGCGAGATGGATAGCCCCAGACCTGTGCCTTGGCCGACAGGCTTAGTTGTAAAGAATGGTGTAAAAATGTTTTTTAGATCCTCAGGCTTAATCCCTGGCCCAGAATCTCTCAGGTCGATTCGTATCTGACTATTCTGAACTCGAGTTGTAATCCAAATCGTGCCGACCCCCTTCATCGCCTGTACTGAATTTAGAATCAGATTAGTAAAAACCTGGATCAACTGTCCTGGAAAGCAAGGAATCGGTGGCAAGGGCCCTAAGTCAGAGACAACCTCACATCCATGTTTGAGTTCGTTAGAAAGAAGCTTTAGAGCAGTTAGAATGCATTCATTGATCTCCGTCGTTTTGAGCTCATCCTCATCTAGTCTAGAAAAGTGCCTCAGTCCTTGTACGATATCTTTGATCCGGATCCCGCCATCCAAGATCTCCTCGACCATGGTCAACCCCTCCTGAAGCGAGGATCGATCCACGCCCTGACTCTCAGAAGCGGCCTCCCACTCTTTGAGGCTATCCCTTAGAGTTTCTGCATTTGAAATCACGTAGCTCAAAGGATTGTTAATTTCGTGGGCGATGCCCGCGGCGATCACCCCCAAAGAGGCCATCTTCTCTGAATGGACTAATTGAGCTTGCGTGTGCTTGAGCTGTTCGTAACTCTTCATGAGTTCTTGCTGGAGCTTGAGTTCATCCCCTTGTAACAAGATTTCTTTCTCTAACCCGATTTTCTGCCGCACCAACTTTCTGCGACTCAAGAGCAAAAAGCCAATCAATCCGACTATGAAAAGAAGCTGCAAAAAGAGAACTTGAAGGAATTTGATTGTCGAAAGTTCCTTCCAAAAAATGGAACTCTTGACCTGAAGAGAAACACTCCATCGTGCGTCTCCCATTGCATCAAGCTTAAAATCAGCTTTTTCGGATATCGCTCCCGGTAAAAAATCTAATAGGCTATCTTGAGAAGCTACCGCCTCATTCTCAACCTTGTATCCATATGCGCTATTTTCTATTACAAACTGCCCTCGCTCGAGCGGGGGCAATAGCTCCTGAAGCTTCCGACTCAATAGGATTCCACTCACAATCCCGGAAAACATGAAGTCCTCTCCATAGAAGGGAACAGACAGAACCAACCCGGATCGGTCCTTGTCGTTGGGATGATGTGGGTCAAAGCGCGAATTGTCACAGGTAATCACTTCGGGCCCCGTCCTAGACGGAACTTCCAGAAGATGGGTGTTTTTGTCGGACGGAAAATGGACTTGAAACCAAAGGATTTGGCTTCTCATCAGCCGATACTCGAAAATCTCGATTTCTGGCACTTCTTGGGGATGAGCGCGCACAGAGCTCCCAACTTTTCCAACGATGAGATCGTCAAAGGTAGCTAACGGCTCATAGGGTCTGCCCGTCCTAGGATCTACCCGGTCCGGGTCGAAGTCTTTGGTTAGAATATAAAGCTTTGAAACCCCAGTATTCGAAGTCAAGCTATTGTAGATCTCTTGGATTGACTCCGTCGACTGGGGGTCGATGCCTCGGCTTTTGGAACTCAGAGCCCTTACACCGGGAAGTCGGCTAATCGTCTTCAATTCCGTGATCAAAAAATGGAGCATTCTATGGATTCGATCTTTGACATCATTTAGGTCAGAAACTTGAGCCGCTCTATAATGATACATTTCAGAACGAATCGAGAACGCGAGATAGGCCAAAAGAGTCAAGCTGATCAGAAGCCAGGCGACTCCCCAAGTGACACGTCTGTGACTCACACTTTTCCCACTTTGGGTTTTCTATAGACAAACACTTCGTTGACCACAGGAGTTTCCAGATGCTTAGCCCAAAGCTTGTCGAGAATCTCACGCGTTATAGTAAAATCTGCGCCGAGCACTAGTCGTCCGTCCTTAAAATGGATTGCTCTGGAGAGCACCATGTCTGTTTTTAGGTCATACAAGCCGATCTCAATTTCAAACCCTACTCCATCGAGCTGCCCCGATTGCTCCAAATGTTTAAGCAACGCTTGAACGACTTGAGGAGAAAACTCTCCCGTACATCTTTCCTCAAGAAGCCGCATAACTTTAGCTGGGGTTGAGAATTCTCCGCTTTTTTCAGAGTAGAGGAGTTTATCATAGGCATCGGCAACGGACAGGATCATCGAACCTTTATGAGCGCTGCCCTTCTGATCAAACCTGTCATGATGATGCAAGATGATCCGCGACACGTTGTCTAAGCTAGGAACCATTCGCGCGATCTCCGCTCCCCGGACTGGATGCTGGGCAAGATCTTCGCTGCGAAGTCCAATTTTTCCAATGTCGTGTAGGAATCCGGCTATCTGAACATCCAAGCTTTCGCTTCGGTCAAACCCCAAATGTTTGGCTACCTCGCCCGCTAATCGAGCAACACGTTTGGCGTGACCACTCGGAAGCGAACCACTCGCTTCTGCGATACCGCCCATCACTTTCACGCACTCAAGAAAGCTTAACTCAAGCCGCTTATTGAGAGCCGATACCTCTGCAGTCCTTTTTTTAACACGCTCCTCAAGCTCGCTATTGATAGCGATCAGTTCGAGGTTCTGTTTTGCAGTGAGACTTTGTAGTCTTTCATTTTCTAAAATCAACGCATACTGCCGCTCAGCCTGTCGAATGGCGCCCTTGAGCTCTTCGTCATTCCAAGGCTTTGTCAGAAATCTAAAAATATTGCCGCTATTCACGGCATTTATCGCCGAATGAAGATCGGCATATCCGGTCAGCATGATACGGACACTTTGAGGAGCCAACTCCCTGACTTTAGTCAAAACAGCTACGCCTTCCATGATTGGCATGCGTTGGTCAGAGACCACCACACTAAATGCGTGCTGAGAGACGAGCTCAAAAGCTTCGTCAGGTTTAGAGGTAGTAAAGACCTCAAAACCCTCCTTTCTGAAGAGTCTCTTAAACGCGCTTAGAATCGACTCTTCGTCATCGATAAACAGCAGTTTTGGGAGAGACGGAGGACTCATAAAGTCACTTACCTACCCCCTGCGAGTCATATCGCTCCAGGTATTCTTTGACTTTCGCTTTAAGTGATTCAGCTTTCCACGGTTTTAAAAGGTAATTGTAGACGACTCCATCTCGTAGGGATTGATTGACGGCATCTTGTTCGGCGTAACCCGAGAGGATGACCCGGACGACTCGCGGGTCGACTTGCTGAATTTCCTTCAGAAGCTCTAGGCCCGTTGTCTTCTGCATACGGTAGTCAGAGACTACGACCTGCGCTTTGCCCTCCTTTACCCAGCCGATGGCCTGATCTGGATCCGTTGTGGTGAGCAGCTCGTATCCCTCTCCCCTGAGGCAACGCCTGAGTGCCTTGAGTATTTGCTCTTCGTCATCAATAAATATTACTGACTTTTCCAAATTCATAAACAACCCTTGAACATCACGATCAACTCTTGCAACTGAAAAGGCTTTGGAAGCAGCGTCGGGACCGCCTCATTTTTTCCGAATCTCCTCAATATATCCTCAAATGGAACTGCGGAGATCAGCATGAACGGTGTTGTTGGAGAATGGCGACTGCAATGATTCCACAAGTCCACTCCATCCCGAACTCCGGGCAATAGGTAGTCGGATAAGATAATATCGAAGTGGGACTTCGAAATCTCGACCTCGGCGCTTTCTTCTGTCGTCACCCAAGTCAAATCCACCGCACCATAAGAAAGCCGCAAAGCTCGGTAGATCGCATTTGAAAGATGAATGTCATCTTCTACTACCAGCACTCGTTTGCTTGTCATTCGGCACCTCCTTGCCTATCAGCCCATCGACTTTGAGAAGCAGTTCTTGATTCCTAAATGGTTTAGAAAGGGCCGCGTCGGCACCCATGCGCAATGCCTCATTGATCTTTGCTTGGGTGTCGCCAGAGATCACCAAGACCTTAGTTGCTTTCAATTCAGACGAGTCCCGAATGCTCTTAAGCACCATCAGGCCATTAATGCCCTTCATCTTGAGATCCAAAATCACAATATCGGGCCGATGCTCCCGTATCGCCATGCCAGCGGAAAACCCGTCGAGCGACGACAAAACCTCGTAACCTGATTTGGACAGAACCCGATAAATCGATTTCTGAATCATGGGATCGTCGTCGACCACCAGTATTTTAAGGGGCGAGGCCTGAATGGCAAGGTTGCCGCTTCTAAATGATTCTAAGAATTTTTCGAACTCATCAGCCGGAATTCGATGATCTGCCCTGACTCCGGGGAGACGATAGGCTTTGAGATAGCCCCTTTGTATCCACCGGATCACCGTTCTAAAATTGACTCCGCACTGCTCCGCAACTTGCCCAGTCGTGAGGAATTTGTCCTTTTTTTGCGGGCTAGTCGGCTCTCCCATGAGTTGGCTCCTAGAACAATCATCCTATATATGACTAATATGGTCAATTAATAAATCGAGTCAATCCCTCCTTACCTCCCTTACCTGTCATACCGGTCAAAATGCCCTTAAATAATCTATAGGTCGTACATCTCGACCTGTGTCCGAGTTGACACAATTGTTGGCCTTTTGACGGAAGGAGATAATTGGATTGGGACCCATACAAGGACCCAGGAGGATAACCCAAATGACCCGGGTTTTAATCATTGATGACAGCCCTACGATTCAAAGAGTGGTGATCTCCCACGTGGAAAGCGCAGGAGGACAGGTGGTAGGTACGGCTACCGACGGCGACGAAGGGATTCTCAAGTTTAAGGAGCTTAAGCCGGAGCTCGTTCTGTTGGACATAACGATGCCCAACAAAGATGGACGCGAGTGCCTCAAGGAAATCTTGCTCATCGACGCCCGGGCGAGGGTGGTTATGCTTTCTGCCATCAGCTCCCCTGAAGTCATCAAGGAGTGTCTCGCATTAGGAGCCAAGGCTTTCTTGGATAAGACTACGGGATTTACGGAAGGTTCACTCAAAGCCGAGCTTCTGAGGTTCATGAATAAAGAAGCGGCTTAAGTATCGATCCGATCAGACCAGATCCGATCAGATCTACTTAAATGGAGTCACATATGAACAACGATGAATTTGATAGTATCTTGCAGGAGCAGGCGCAGAACTACGGAAAAACCTTGGCAGCCGTTTTTTCTCAAATCTCGCAGTCACGAATTGACAAGGTCACGGTTGGACCGATCCAGCGCACGCTTCATATCGATGCTGACTTTATTGTATCCATTCCGTTCGTTGGAACCGTGACGGGTGAATTCATCATCGCCTTGTCTGCGCAGGAAGCTAAGGCTTTTTTTCCGGCTGCTGAAACTCCAGAAGAAGTACAGGGAATGATGTCCGAATCGCTAAACATGGTGGTCGGGTCTTGCCTCGCGAAGATTTCAGAAAAATTTCAAAAGCTAACGATTACCCCACCTCGTACGGTCCTGGGAGCCTCACGTTACCCAAACCTAAAAAATGTGCAAATCGTGCTCAATAGTTCCATGGGAGAAATGAGGGCGTACTTCTATATCGACCGAATGCAGTTGGATATCGCTGAGTCGTACCGTCAAGGCATCATCAACCTCACGCGCGCCAACGAAGACCTCAGCATCGCGAACACGAAGCTCAAGGACCAACAGGCTCACCTCATCCACTCAGAGAAAATGGCATCGCTCGGAATGATGGCTGCGGGGGTCGCTCACGAAATCAACAACCCCCTCGCCTTTGTCGTTAGCAATACGGATGTACTTAATGCCTACGTCGATGCGATGAGAACCTTACTGATTGGCTACGACCATCTCCTATCCTTGTTGGGGTCGGGCAAAACTACTGAAGCCAAGACCGAATTAGCTAGGATCACGGAGATTAAGAAAAAAGAAGATCTTGCATTCATTCTCGACGACACGCGCAAGCTTCTCGCTGAGTCTAAATTTGGTCTTGAGCGAATTCGAGGCATCGTGAACGGCCTCAAAAGATTCTCAAGAGTTGACGACCAAGGATTCAAAAAGGTCCTGATCAACGAAGAAATTCAAAATACCCTCATGCTGCTCCAAAATGAGCTCAAGTACAAATGCGTCGTAGTCACCGATTTTAGGTCTCAACGCGAGGTGGAGTGCATGCCTGGCGAGATCAGCCAAGTGTTCTTAAACCTCATCGTCAACGCGGCTCAAGCCATCAAGGGCAAGGACGGCCAAATCAATATCTGTACTGAGGATACCCAAGACAGGCTCCGAATCGAAATTGCGGATAATGGAGAAGGTATTTCAGAGGCCGACCTAGGTAAGATATTTAGCCCTTTCTTCACGACCAAGCCTGTTGGGGAAGGCACCGGTTTAGGATTGGCCATTAGTCACGGAATCATCCAAAAACACGAAGGTAAAATCTCTGTCTCAAGCAAAGCGGGTGAAGGAACTCGGTTCGTGATCGAAATCCCATTTGAGAGGGCAAAGGAATTAAATGCGTCCTAATGAGGAAGATAAGTAGTGACCTTCTGATATCGACTTTAGCCCACTGCAGAGGCTTGAATCAAGCAGTCTGAATCAACCTACATATATTTCTGTGTCATCGCCACCATCATCGCAGAGCGAGCCAGATTATTAATCCTGCGTGAGAGCCCTAGACTCAACTGGCTGATGACCTCCATCGAAGGTTCGTCAAAGAGAGGATCCTTTTGACCGGAGATCTTCAGATGGTGCTGGAGATAAGCTCGAGTCTCCTCGAACGAGAGGCCGGCCATGAGATAGCGCAAGGTGATTCGTTGGTTGGGATTCATGCATGCGCCGCTTAAGCTTATCGCGCAGATCCGGTTGCCCGACGAGGACGAGGATAAACGATACTTTCGATTCCATTTGAAAAGTTGTGACCAAGATCAACTCCGTCAGAGTCTCGTGATCGATGAGGTGCTCCTAATCCAAGATAAAACGCGGTGTTTTGCCCTGGTTTTCAAGAAGCTCCGTGACGGTGCGCTGGATCCACTCAAAGAGGTCGCACTTTTTGATTCGCTGCGGGAACGGAAGCAACTGATTGAGCTGACGGTAGAGCTAGGCTAGGCTCGCCGTAGCGTGCGGCGTGTAGCAATGCAGATGGGTTTGATGGGTTGAGTCCGTCGACAAATTTTCTCAAGACCGAGGTTTCTCCGCTGCCGGCTCGCAGGTGAGCAACGGCGGCTGATCTTTTCTTGGTACCACAGTGCTGCAATTTGCTTCGGTTTGATATTGAATTATATAAATTTAGTTTAACAAAATAAGTTTATACAGGTGCGATTGCAACAAATGAAGATCACCCTTCAAAACCTGAACTCTGCCAACAATAACGAGGTCTCCGTTGAATAAAAATTATTGGATCAATCGGTGGATTAATGGAGAGCTCGGATGGCATCAAAGAGGAACCGAGCCCAATCTAATCAAACAGTTTAGTGGACTCTCACCACGAAAAATTTTCGTCCCGCTTTGCGGTAAGAGCTACGATCTGGATTGGCTTATGAAGCAAGGGCACGAGGTCGTTGGAGTAGAACTCAGTAAATTAGCATGCGAAGCCTTTTTTCAAGAGCATGGTCAGAATCCTAAAATCTATAATCAAGGTCAATTTACAGTATTTGAATGTGAACGATTGAAGATTTATAACGGCGATTTTTTTTCAGTTAAAGCCAGAGCATCTTAAAGGAATTCAAGCGATCTATGATAGGGCAGCACTGATTGCACTACCTCCAGAACTAAGGTCAATGTATGCAGCAAGACTCAGTTTGCTTGTTCAAGAATCAATAATTGACCGAGAAAGTTTCGAGTTTTTACAAATTGTTTTAGAAAGGCACCCTCATGATCTCAATGGCCCCCCTTTTGTGTGCCACTTAAAGAGGTCGAAAGGCATTATAAAGAGAGATTTCGAATAGAACTAAAAGTTCGAGAAGAAGTTAGGGTCAGGGGGCCGAGCCAGGTAAAAGCAGATCAACTCGTTTTACGACTCAAGCTCATTTAGTGACCCTCCCCCTGTTTTCGTCCGGGTAGAAGTAAAGAAACTCCGCATCTAGAATTCCACGAATCCCTTCATAAACTCATCTGGGTTTTTGTTGCCTAGCGAGCTGTACTGAGCCAGGGCGCTTTTCACTCGATGGATTCTTATCTCATGTGTATTTATAAAATACGCTGCCTTGATATGGGGTTTCTGATTTAGCCCTTCAACTTGGCAATCTCATCTCGAAGCCTTTGAAGTACCCACTTCGTTCTTTCAGGATATCCAACAGCTTATAAATTTATTGTGTCATTTCAGACTCAGCAATATCAGGGAGTTGGCATTGATTTGACACTGCTTGAGCGTAAAGCCGTTCGCCAAGAATTTAACACCTACCTCAACTTATTGAGAAGCTGCGCAGTTAGAGCGGCACGCGTAGAAGAGGAAGAAGTTTGTACTTAAGAAGTCTGGTGATTTGTCCCGACAAGATAAACACAGCTATGAAACTAGGTGCTGCCCTATTGCTCGCATTCTGGCTTTGTTCGGACTTAGCTACTGCTGCACCTCCGACAGTGGTTGAGGTCAGAGACCTCCCAGCGTACAGCGGTAACCCCGACGCTCGAATCTTGTCTTTTCGATTCTCTGACGGAATGGCGATCACCGGCGCCTTCTACAGTACTTCAAGCAGGCGAGGTCTTCCACCTGTGGGAGTGATTTCGGGTTACACCATGGACATGAGTTATCTCCATCCTTGGGCAAAGTCCGCTCAGAGTCGGGGATACGATTCATTTGTGATTCAACCACCAGGAAATGGAAGAGCTGAGTATCGATCACAGATGCCAAACAAGAGAGATGGATATCACAATACCATTGAGGGCTTAGGAGCGCTGTATCTGGATAGCTTAAGCAAGGAAATTTCAAGCTATTACGGTGGTAGAAAAATAAATTTGATGGGGCATTCACGAGCGGGTTATCAGCTTCGATTTTACCTATCTGGGTTACGTTTTGACCATTTCAATAGTGAGGGCGACCCTGTGCTTTCGGAGGATCCACAGGCTCAACTGGAGTCAAAGAGATACATTGAAAACATCGTTTCGCTAGCGTCACCCTTGAAAGCGGATGAAAAACTGGTCAAAGCGGCTCAAGCGCTCCCGGTGATCAGTCATACTGCCAGTGCAATGATCGAGTGGCTAGAAAGCGAACACACGAAAAACAGAAGAAACTTAGAGATCTTGAGTGAAGCCGCTCGTCGGATCGATCGGTTTAATCTAGGACTTTTACTCAATCCATTCGATCCAAGAAGGATTTCAATGGTTGTGGATCGAGCTGAAGAGGAAGCTTTGGACCGTACAGTAAAATTATTATTGGGCGAGCGATCCTTAGATTCAGTAGATAGAATGTTTTTGCGGCTGGGCCGACTCGCTAGTCCAAATCTAGTGGGTTCCGAAAGAGAAGTTCTTGAAAAGTTGCAGCAAGTACAGTGGATGACAGGGACGAAAGTAAATAAAAACTATTACAAGCACATGCTCAAACATGCTTCGCGACAGGGCCCCACTCAGGTAGCGGCTGAAGAGATGTCTCGAATAAGCTCGCAAGAGGGCCTTTCGGGCTGGAGAACAATGGGCGTAGACGACAAAGGGCAGACATTTTCTGCTCTAAGACAGATTATTCGTAACGCTGAAAATGCCCCAAACTATCATATTATTGAAGCCGAAGAGGATGGAAGCTGGCAAGCTTCTGAGCGAGAAGCCCGTTTGTTAAAAGCCAAGACGCGCACCTTGGTGACAGGTGGTCACGGCGGAGTCATTATGTCTGATCAAGGATTGAAGTCCATTCAGTGCTTGATAGACAAGATTTCAAATCGGTAACAGCCACTTCCTGCATGATGAAAGGTCACTTGAGTTGCAACAATAAACCTAGCAACCTTGAAAGCCTTATTAACTACCACGTCTTACTTGCCTAGTGCGATGATGAATCAGATCACTTACGGCTTTTGCGACCCACTCGGCGGCAACGGCTTCGGCCGCACTTGCAACTCCGCCAGCTTCAGGCCTTTAGCGTTCTTCCACTGCAACATCACTGACGAACCAAGCGCACCGGCCAAGCGCTGCTCGACTTCCCAGCTATCTAGCCCTGACGGGTCCGTGTCGTCGATGCGAGTGATCTGCATCCCGACCTTTAGGCCGGCCTTTACAAGCTCACGTACAGGACCTTGAGAGGCGATCGACTCGACAAAAAGACCTCGATGGTCAAACTTGAGAAATCGATACTTGAGCTTCAGTCCGGAACGATTCTCTAAAAGTGGATATGAGGAGATCTTCTCAGGAAACCAGATGCGACCATGAGGCAAATCAAAAAACACTCGCGTTCGTCCCAACACAGCCATTCCGACCGTTGATGCAGGCGCCTTTGCGTAAATGGCAGCCACGTCGCCGGAGTCCGCTCTAGGCAGGCCAGCGGGGATGTCACGAGCGATCGGCTCTCCCCCCGAAGCACCACAGTGAATATCCCATGCGTTGACGCCCTTCATGGCGGCCCTCGCTTGGTTCTGCCAAGGAATATGTATATCGAGGCCGGATTCACGGCCTGTGTCCCAAGCAACGCCTACAAAGGCCTGAGAGGACCCCAGCTTGCTGCCTACCGGAACGATTTGACAGGCGCTTACCGCTTCGCCCTCAGGCGTGAGCGCCACCTCAATCCAAGGAGATCCATCAGCTAGATGAAACCCTTCTGCCGGCCAAATCTTCACCTCAGAAGGCGGACCTGGCTGAAACTCGACCACGTACTTGCGCAAAAGATCCGTGCCCAAAACTCCGTCACAACACGACTTGGCGCTGTCAGGAGGCGAAAAAAACTCAGAATCAAAAATCAGAAAATCGGTTAACTTGAGCGGCGTATTGCCGATATCCACTCGATCCACATACGCTTGCGGAGCCAGGCCGCCGACGCCAGGAATGCCCCCACCCCAAGGCACGCGTTTCGCTGGCAAACCTGGAATCTCGATCCAGCCAGGCAAAATCCCCTGCCCCTGCAGAAAGTCTGGAGACAGAACACTCATGCCGGCGCCTGAATCAATCAGAAACTTTCCGTTGAGTTTACGCCCGGCAACCATGACGTTGGCATGTATCGAAAACAAACCATCCCAGCGATGCGAAGGCGCTCGTGCCAACAAGCGCATCACCGTTGAAGGACCGCCTAAAGTCTGAGGATCTGTAGAAGGGGGCTCCATCATTTCTTCCCAGGGCACTTTCTGAGACTTGGGTCGATCAGATGGGATGGACTCATTCGAGCTCGAAGTCTTGATCTTAAGCTTGGACTTTGCACAAACGCCCGCTTCGCTCGCGCGCTCCAGATAAAGCGCCCACTCCTCAGCCTTGGCCTTGGGGCGCATATCGCGTCGCCAACGATCATCTAGGTTGCCTAACCAAAGCCTAAACAAGGTGTCGGCCTTCTTCAGAGCGGTTCCGGGGGTATCACCCACCACCCGACTGAGCTGCACCGAAAGCTTGATCTTCTCGTCGGAGAGAAGCTTCTCCCACGATTGAGCTGCATGAGCAGCACCTTTGCGTGCTCCCTCAGCGGTCGCAAACCAGGAGAGCGGTTCTGGGGTGCAAGGAAACTCGGACAGCGGCCGATACCACGGACCTTCGGGCCGATAATAGGCCTGTGTGGCAGCCTGAATGCTGTCGATCGTGACGCCATAGCGAACCGAGGACTGCTTGGAAGTCTTCTCGATCTCGCGCATTTGAAGCTGATGAAGCTCAACATGCCGACTCAGGAGCCAACGCTGCCGATGTGGATTGCGCTCCTCAGGGTCGACGGTCCAGGCCTTCTCAGTCGTGAGAGGTTCTTTAGAATCAAAGAAGGTCGTGCGCAGAGAGAGGTCCTTCCAAGGTCTGCTGGTCGAGCCGCGAGTCTCGACGACCTTTTGGCGCACAGGGATCGACACGGCAACCCCGCTTTGGCTTGCACACAAACCCGATACGACAACTGCATGAGCGATGAGGACCACTTTTTTAGCATTCAACGCGGTCATTCCTCTCTCAAATCCTGAACTTTTCGAGCTCAAGCTTACGAGCCCAACCTTCTTCTATCCTAAGACGGTAGAAAGTCCCTTTTTCAAGATGACGGTTCACTTCCACGCTTCCGTAAGCATAGAGCTGCGATTCGAGCTTGCTTTCGGAATAGGGAACCAAGATTTCCCAGACTTCCATATGCTTACGAAAATGATCGAGAATCATGTCTCGCAAGCGACGCGTGTCCTCAGGGTTCAAAGCTGAGACCGTAACGGCGCCAGGTGCGACGACTTTGGCCCGATTGCGCTCTGCCGGGGTGTTGCCAAGTCGGTCGGCTTTATTGAGGACGGTGAGCCTGGGCTTATCGCCCACTCCGAGCTCACCCAAAACTTTTTCTGTGACCTCGAGCTCTTCACGTGCTTGAGCCGAGCTCACATCCACGACGTGAACGAGCAAATCAGCTTCTTCGAGCTCCTCAAGGGTCGAGCGAAACGAAGCAACGAGCGAGGGCGGCAATCGACTGATGAAGCCCACAGTGTCGATCGCTACGATGGGAGGATGAGAATGAGGATCCAGCGTGCGAACTGAAGAGTCGAGCGTCGCAAAAAGCTTATTCTCAGCAAGCACATCACTTTGAGTAAGAGCATTGAGAAGCGTTGATTTTCCGGCATTGGTGTAGCCGACGAGCGCGACTTTAAGCAAGTCCCTACGGCCCGAGCGCTGAACAACGCGCTCGCGCTCGATCGCATCGAGCCGCTCACGCAAAACAGACATGCGCTTTTTGACCAAGCGCCTGTCGACTTCGATTTGCTTCTCGCCCATCCCGCGATTGGAGGTACCCCCACCGCGCTGCCGTTCAAAGTGACTCCAAAAATGTGTCAATCGGGGCAAAAGATACTGCAAGCGGGCCAACGCTACCTGAGTCTTGGATTCTTTGGTGCGTGCATGCTGGGTAAAGATCTCAATGATCACTCCGGGGCGATCCAGAATGGGTTTGCCGAGAGCTTTTTCTAAATTGCGAAGCTGGTTGGGCGAGAGCTCGACGTCCAAGATCGCGGCTTCGGCACTGACTTTCTCCATCAGCTCGCGCGTCTCATCGATTTTTCCTTTTCCGATGTAGGTCGCAGGATTGATCTTGCGGGTAGTTGCGAGAATCCGCCCCGAGGGTTGAACTCCGAGAGTGGTCAGTAGACGCTCCAACTCATCGAGCGAAACGTCGTCAAAACCTATGGAGACAACGCGAAGCTGTCCTCCTTTTGTCGGAGAGGCGATCGGTAAAAGCGAGGAGTCGGTTTCGAGCATAGTTTGCTACGACAAGCTAACATATGAAAGCTGCCGATGGCACGATTCCTCTACTTAGAGCAGTGCAGCATGACGTATAATTTTAGTCATTGATATGCAAACAGCGGTGATTAACGTCAATGGTCAGCTCTTCGCGCCCGAGACACGAGAAGAGTTACTGTCGCAAGCCCACGTGTCGGTCTACGACCGGGGCTACCTATACGGAGACAGCCTCTACGAAGTTTGCCGCACCTATAACGGCAAGATGTTCTTGATGGATGGCCACCTCAAGCGCTTGAGCAAATCGGCGGACCTTTGCCAGCTCGTGCTGGGCCAAAACCTTGAACACTACGCAGCAGAGATGGAAAGAACTCTGCTGGCTTTTCATGCGCGAAACGCGAAAATGAGCGAAGCCTATGTTCGGATCATCGTGAGCCGCGGCATAGGAAAGATTGGCTTTGGGCTTTCTTGCTTAGAATCTCCCTCGCAGTATGTGGTGATCGTACAACCGCTTGATGAGCCAAGTGCGGCGCAGCTAGAGCAGGGTTATGCGATGCAGATTTCTTCACGCCTGCGCAACGATCCGCGCGCTTTGGATCCCGCGATGAAGTCGGGCAATTATTTGAATAGCCTCCTTGCCTATCTGGAGGCTGCGCGAGAGGATTATGACGACGCGATCCTTTGCAATGCAGAGGGGCACGTTACGGAAGGCACGACGTTTAATGTGGGCTACATTCGTCGCGGGATTTTAGCAACTCCTCCCCTGGATATCGGGATATTGGATGGGCTCACAAGACGAATGCTCTTAGATGTTGCTGCGTCGCTCGGTGTTCCGGTTCGCGAAGTGCGTTTTCCCAAAGAACGGTTCTATGAAGCAGATGAGGTATTCATGTGCAGTACGATCAAAGAGATCTTCCCCGTGACCCGAGTCGACAACCATCTCATCGCAGGAGGGAAGCCCGGCGCACTGACCCTCAAGCTCCGACGAGCGTTCCGAAAAGCGGCTCTGGAGCGGAGTCAGTGACCCCTTACATTAAGCCTGAAAAGGCTCCGTCGCTCTCGAAACTCAAGGCAACGACGATTGAAGCTGCTCACGCAGCCGGAGCCGTGCTCGCCAAAAACTTTGGCAAGAAGCTTGTCGTGCGAGAAAAAGAGGGAGCTGGCCTCGTTACGAACATCGACGTCGCTGCTGAGAAAACGGCCCTGCGCGTCCTGAGCCGCCACTATCCTCATTTTGGCGTTTTGGCTGAAGAGAGCGCTCCTCTACCGACGATTGCTAAAAGCCCCGGGCGCTGGGTGATGGACCCGCTCGATGGGACGACCAATTACGTGCATGCGTTTCCGATGTTCTGTGTTTCGATCGCAGCCGAGTGGGAAGGCGAAGTCGTGGTCGGGGTGATTTATCACCCGATCCTAAAAGACACCTACGTCGCAGTGAAGGGACAGGGAGCATTCCTGAACGGCAAACGGATTCGGGTCTCCAAGACTCCGGTGATCGAGGAAGCGCTGCTCACGACGGGGTTCACTTACGGATCCGAACGTTGGCTTAAGCGCGAGATCGCGGCTTTTGAGCGGTTGAGCGCCGTTGCGCGCGCGGTGCGTAGACCTGGGAGCGCGGCGCTCGACCTGGCCTACACGGCGCGTGGAGTTTTTGACGGATTTTGGGAGCGCGGGCTTTCGGCTTGGGATGTAGCGGCTGGAATGCTGATGATCCGCGAAGCCGGCGGTTTGGTGACGAATTTTAAGGGTGATCCGTTCAAGATCGACTGCAAGGAGATCTTAACTGCCAATCAACTCCTTCATCCCCTGCTGCAGCAGACGATCGAGCCGGATTTTAGCCCAATTTAAGTCTAAGATCGCAGCAGCCAAGCTCCCGCAAGGTGAGTAGCTCCCAGCGGTGTTTTGCCACTCTCTTCCGCAGCTCGGATGCATGGAGACTCTCTGACCTTGTCTCCTTTTTTGAGTGGGGCCAGAGTTCCGGCTCGCAATAATCCCGCAGCGTCAAATCTCTGCCTTCTTCATGCGCTTAGCCGATCCACTTTGACAGCGCGCCCCAAACTTTTTAAACTGTTAGAGGATATTTCTGCGCCACGGTCAAAGGATGGGCCGGTACGCATGACTTCATGGATATACGTTTTTTCGCGCTTCACCCCTGAAGCACTCCTCTTTGAAGCACTCGGAATCTTTTTGCTCTGCGCAGCTTACGCTGCGTTCTGGGTTCTCAAGAAACGCAAGCATGGCGTCTTGGGAATGCATGCCCCCGCTACCGCGGTAAAGGGCTACTTGAGTGACCTGATTGTCGATGCAGAACAACTCAGAGCTCAGCTCTGGGGACTCTTGGGAGCGGAGGGCTCTGGAGCTGCATTTACCATCGACCCATCTAAATTCACTGCAGTGACGGCCGCTCCGAGCACAAACGCAAGTGCAGCCGCCGGGGGGGATCCCGCAGCAGCCACTCAAATGGTCGCTTTAGAAAGCAAAATGCTTGAGCAAGCGAAGGCGATGGAAACGATCATGGGCGACAAAACTCGCCTTGAGAAAGAGCTCGCAGAAGCTCGCGCCGGCGCGAAACCCGGAGCGGGCGGAGGAGGACCGAGCGCGGACCTCTCTAAACTTCAGGAAAAAATCGCCCTTCTCGAGGCTAAACTCGCCGAGTACAGCGTCATTGAAGACGACCTCGCCAATCTCAAACGCCTTCAACAAGAAAATGCTCAGCTCAAAGCGCAGCTCGGAGGAGCACCTGCTCCCGCTCCTGCCGCGACACCAGCCCAAGCGGTACAAGCCAACCCGCCTGCTCCTGAAGCAACGGCCGCAGCTGACGCGGCCTTCGAGGGCCTAGTCGATCAAGTCGAGCAAAGTCTCGCGGCTCCCGAAGCCACCCCCGCACCGGCCGAGGCCCCCCCTGCACCGGCCGAGGCTGCCGCTGCGCAAGCGCCGACTGAAGCAACATCCCCTCCTGCAGGCGGAGACAAATCGGACGCCGACCTCGTCGCCGAATTTGAGAAGATGCTTAATTTATGAAAAGAGTCATCGCGTTTTATGTTCTTGCCGCCCCTGGACTGCTGGCCAGCAGCTCACTCTTGGCCGCCGTACCTACGCAAACGGACCTTCACCTCGAAATCGCCAAGCACAAAGCCCCTGGATTTGAGAGCCTGATTCAAGACTGGTCCACCCGATATGGAGCGGCGGCAGCTGCGCCACTTGCGGGACTTGCATCCATGAAGGCGATGGGCTCTTTGCCAATCCCAGATTCCGAGCGCTATATTGCCGCTATCGGAGCAGCCAAGCTCGGCGGAAAATCCGTGTCCAAGAAACTCGCGCTTCTTCTCAAGGATCCCTCTTGGATGGTTCGCAACGGCGCACTCAGAGGCCTCACTTTGATCAACGATCCGAGCCAGAGCGCCGCTGTTTTGCCGCTACTCAAGGATCCTGCCCTGGTGGTGCGCGTTCAAGCCGTCGAAGCGACCCAAAAGCTCAAACCCACAGGCGCGGTCGATGCATTGCTGGCCACCTTGAGCGCTAAAGAAAACTTTCGCGATGGCAAAGCTCAGTGGGTTCCGCTTCGGGCGCTTGAAGCCCTCAGCGCCCTCAAGCCTGCGGGCATCGCTCCAAAACTCAGGCCGCTGCTCTTCCAAGAAAAAGATGCGGAACTTCTCGAAAAGACCGTCGCAACGCTAGAGACTCTCACAGGACAGAAGCTCGCAGCTGACAAACCCCTCGCCGCCCGCGCACTTGCGTGGAAAGCGTCGTTGGCAGTGACGTTTCAGAAGAAGTAGGCTCTCCGAAAACTTCGCTCAGTGCGAACTTTCATACCTCTCTGAACGTCTGAGCTCCCAAATAGTTCGCATTTGGCGAAGTTTTTGGGTCTACGTCGATAGTCGTGAAGACAGCCCCGCTTGGCGAAATTCTTCTAGCGGTATCTTCGGAGGAAAAGAACCTTCTCCACCTCCAGGCACCTCTTTCGATTAGACTCCCCACCCCAAATACAAATTGGGCGCCACAACCAGAGGTTGGGCGCCCAATCATGATGTATTAACTTGATGTATTTCTAATGACTACTTATCAGCGAGATCGTCTTCGATGATTTCGGCGAACTGTTCGATCGGCACTGCTCCACTGACAAGCTGGCCATTGACGAAGAAGGTAGGAGTCGATTTTACGCCGATCTTCTCGCCGTAGTCCAAGTCCTTTTGAACCGCGTCAGCAAACTTCTTAGAGCTCACGCACTCCTTGAACTTAGCCAAGTTGGCGCCGACTTTTTCGGCGGCCTTCTCGAGGCTAGCTGCATCGAGCTTGTCCTGCTCCTTGAAAAGCAGGTCGTGGTATTTGAAGAACTTATCAGAGCTCTGCTCATTCACGCAAAGAGAGGCTTCTGCCGCAGGGCGAGCATCCTTATGCATGGGAAGTGGGAATTGCTTGAAAGCAAAACGAAGCTTGCTTCCGTACTTCTTCTTGAGCTCATGCACCACATCGGCGCCGCGAGCGCAGAATGGGCATTGGAAGTCGGAGAACTCGACGACCGTGATCGGTGCACTCTCTTTGCCGAAAGAAGGAGAATTGCCGATTTCGACTTTTACCTCCATCTTAGGCTTGGTGAAGTAAACTTCGACGGGCTTACCCTTGGTGAGCTTCGCCACGTACTCCTGGATCATTTCCTGCTTCTTCATCGTCTGAAGATAAGAAGTGATGCGCTCTTTGATCTGAGGATTGATCTGGCTCTCTGGAATGTGTTTATCGGCGACAAATTTTTTGTAGTCTTTGTCGGAGATCTTGATCTCACCTTTGGTAATCTTCTTATTAATGAAGTCTTCGGTGCTCATGCCGGCCGCTTTGGCTTCAGCGCCAATGAGCTTGTCGACGATGAGTTTGTTCACGCGATCCATCTTGAGGTCGTACTCGCGCTTCTTGAGATCAAAGAAATCCATCTTGTCTTCGCCGATGAGGGCTTCTTCGGTGATCTCTTCATCGCCGATCTTGGCGACGATGCCTGGCTTTGGCGGATCTTTGTGAATGAAGTTAGGCTTGGCCTTAGCCTGCTGATTCGTGCACGCCGATACGGCAGCGAAAGCAAGTACGGTAACTCCCATAGTGACGAAGCCAGCTGAGATATATTTTTTGCGCAAAGAGCGGGTCTGCATGCTGCGAGATCTCCTTAAAGGGTTGACATTATGGTAGAGCCTGCCGGCATCGTATGCAACGCAAAACTCTTTTATTTGCGCGCCTCCGACCTCTGACTAGCCAAATACCAAGTCCAAGTTGAATCAAGAACCAGACGAAGAGCCAGGCTCGAGATACTTCAGACGCTCCTTCAGCAACAGACTTGAACAATCGATCCGCCAAAAGCAAGAACGCCAAAAAACTCGCACCAAAAACGATCTGAGCTACCACTGGATACGGATGCTCCGGCCGCAACGCTAACGGCCCGCCGCAGCTCGGACACCCCTCGTCTCCCACTGAACTAGAAACTTGAGATGAGATCATGGACGCGGACCACGCCCTTCCAATGACCCTGCGCATCCACAACGGGAAGCACATTGATTTGTCGAGGTCGGTTTTCCATCAACTCCAGAGCCTCACTTGCCATGGCTTCGGGCAGAATGGTGATGGGATGCTTGGTCATGACGTCTTGCGCTTTTAAGTCAAAAAACTTTGCTCGATGCTGAAGCGCTCTCCTCAGATCGCCATCGGTTATGATTCCTAGAAGCTTGCCCCCCTCAACAACTAAAGCAATACCCAACATCATTCGCGTCAGGGCCACCACTACGTCGTCCATCGAGGATTGAGGCGCAACGCATGCGACCTTGTCGCCTTGATGCATTAAATCAGACACTCGGAGGTTTAACTTCTTCCCCAGAGATCCACCCGGATGATTCAGAGCAAACGCATCAGCATTAAAGCCCCTGAGCTTCATCAATGTCACTGCAAGCGCATCCCCTACGGCAAGTGCCAGCGTCGTACTGGTCGTGGGCGCTAGATTATGAGGACATGCCTCCTGCTCAACGGAGGCATCCAGCCAGACATCGCACTGCTGGGCGATTCGCGAATGAGCATTGCCACCGATACCAATCACCGCGATCTTGCGTGCCTTCATCGACGGCATAAGCTGCAGGAGTTCTTCTGTATTGCCTGTGTAAGTAATCGCAAGCACCACGTCCTGCGCCGCAAGCAAACCCAAATCGCCGTGCAAACCCTCCGTCGGATGCAGAAACACAGCCAGACTCCCTGTACTGCAAAGCGTTGCCGCTACTTTCTGCCCGACCTTGCCCGACTTACCCACTCCTGAGACTACGATCTTGCCGCCCTTGCCCAGGGCTTGATTCATGAGTGACAGTGCTTTTTCAAATGGCGCAGGATCACGTAGTCGCTCTGCGCATTTGAGGATCGCATTTCCCTCGAGTTCCAGAACGCGACGGATCTCATCTTGTATGACGACGTTAGGCATGACCCACAGTAAAAACATTTCCATCATTTGACAAGGTTTGAAGACGCTCGGTACTGTCGCGTAGAACTTGAACAAGGAGAAAAAAATGGCGATGCAAAGTATGACAATTCGAAAAACTAGTAGGGTTTGGGGATTCGCATTGCTGGGGATAGCGACAGGGACCCACCTTTTTACAAGTAGCGCTCGAGCTGAGACGATTGGCTTTAGCCTCAATCAAAATGCGGCCCCAGGACGCGCAGCAGATGATCTGTCGGTAAGGGTCTTAGATGATTCAACCCAAATGCCGATCCCAGGCGCTTCGGTTTCGATTGCAGACACGCTCGAGGATGAAGCCGCCGCACAGAAAAACTCAACGGACGTGAATGGACACATCGCCTTTCAAGCGACGCCAGTCACTAGTCACCCTCGCTGCATCACTGTCCGAAAAGATGGCTACACCACCTTATCACTTTTAGGGGTACAGAGCCCCACAGTGACGATCTACCTCAAGGGAATCCTCGCACCAGGGACGCCACAAGCTCAACCCGTGATGGCTTCGGGAACCATGGCCTCGTGGCCCAGAATGGACTCAAAGAACGTTACAGCAGGCGTTGTTTTTAAGAGCATGAGCCCCTTCGATCTTCTGCACTTTGATTCGGGCTCTTTTATCTCACCACTCAAAGACACGATCGATGTCCTGGGACCACGTCAGATCCCAAGCAATATCTCCGTGCCCGATCAGACCATCACGGTAGTGTTTGCTCCTGTTAGGCTCAGAAAGCCGGAGTTTCGCCTTCCTTTAGCTCGCGCGGCCAGCGTGACTCTCGCTGCGATCCAAGGGTCGATCCCAGTCTCAGATGTTTTGTCGGCTGTGCAAGGAGGCAAGGCTTCGCTCGAGCTTCTCAATAAGCTTAAGGTAAGCCGAGCAGCGATCGCACCCAACCTACCGGCAGACGCTGACATCAAGCGCACCCTTGATGCAAACATCCCTTTGTCGCCTCAACATAAAGTGACGGTCTCGCAACCGCCATTCGCGGGCGATATCTTGGTCACCGCACTCACTGACCTCAATGGGGATCGCATGACGTTGCTCCCTACCGACATTAAGCAAGCCTACGATGCAGGTAAGCCTGGGGCGATTCGCCCCGTCCAGCTCAACGGACCCAGCGGTAGTCAGTCTCGTGCGGTGGTTGCCGTCGCAATGAGCGAGAAAGCTCGGCAGATTAGCGGTGTGGTCGCGGTTCCAGCGGGAGCGGACGTGAACACTGGGGCGTTCCTTCCGGCTGTGGCACTGAACGACTCGGAAACCCTGCCTGCGCAGATCGCGCTACCCAGCGTGACCCACGGAGTGTCGGCTGCGATCTTCGAGTCGGAGCACTCGACTCAATGGATCGTGTACGCGCTGCCGGGCGCTTCGCGGGCTTCGGTCCCGGCGTCACACTTGGATTCGAAAGAACGGCTGACCCAATACTCGGTGCTATCGCTTGAATTAGCGCAAACGTTTGACGGCCGCGAGCTGGATGGGACGACAGCCCTGAAGGGACTCCGCCGCTTTAGCCGCTCGAAGGCGAACGTAGGAGCGAGCCAACCCTAAAAGAACTGCTCCCTCAGCCTGTTGATGTGGACTTATAAAAAATGGAGCGAATGCCACTAAAAGGACTTCTACGGAGTAGCTAGAATCTTCAGCTACACCTTCAAAGCCATGTGGCATTTTTTTAGGAAGAATCCTGAAATTCTCACCTTCATAAACTGGGTACTACGCTAAACCTGCTCTAATACTCAGGATTGGATCCACTTCCTCGCTCCTGACAACAGGCAGAGGAGCAGTTTCTGCTTTTTAAAGTAAGTGTCAAAAAGCTATCGCAATCCCCGCCCCTCGCTTGCGAACCTCAAGCTAAATGTCATACTGAGTTGAGTGCTAACCAAACCCTCTTCATCGCTTCGTTTGATCTTAACGGCAATTACCCTATCCGTGAGCTCGATATCCTGCACGGCAGCTTACAAACAATCCATCGGCAGGGATAGCGCGCAAGTTTTTCACCACATTTACCTCACCGACTTCAACACCGCCTGGCAAGGAGTGCTCGACTCGCTCAAGAATGCGCCGCTAGACGTTTCTAATCGCGAAGGCGGTTTCGTTCAAACCAAGTGGAGCGATAACACCTCGGAGAAGAACTTCACCGATTCGTTCGGTAACGCCGACTCCTACCTAAAAGCGCAGTACCGATTCAGAGTCAGTGTCGCCAAAGGCTTCTATAACGGGCAACCTTCCGTCAAGATCGCTGTCCAAAAAGAACAGCTTGTTCAGCGCGATGTGCTCGAAGGATGGCGGCCTATTGAAACCGATTCGATAGACGAAAACACCCTGCTCTATCGCATCGGCCGCATTATATTTATCCGAATGAAGATTGCTTACTTGGAAGAAGAGAAGACCAAGAAGGCAATCGAGAATTCTGGATTCTGAAGTTCGAAGCGGACATTTCGAAAATTTCTGCCGCCCACCCGGCAACTCTCACCTCGTTGTCAGAATCTTAGCGCCTTCTCTGGCTCGCCACCGGTCGACAACCCCAACAATATCACGCCCACATGTCTCGCAGATTCTCTAGTAACTCGGCACGACATTTGCTCACTAGCACCCTGGAGGCGAAGGAATGTCTTCAGTCAACACCGGCAGCGATGCGTACAACTACTACACGAAGCAGATCTCCCAAATCGAGGATGAGATGCGCAGTGAACGCGACCGCGCCGAGAAGAACAACCAAGAGCGCGTCGAATCGCTCGAGAAAAATTATGAAGAACAGCTCCGCAAACGCGAAGCCGAAGCCAATCGCACAATCGAGAACGCGCGCGAAAATGCATCCGAGCACGCCAGCCGCGAGCGAGAAGTAGCAGCCGCTGAGGTCGATCGTCTCAAAGCCCTGAACTACGACAAAACCGGCCGAAATCGCGGGGTCGAAGCCGACACCTACCTTCAACAACTCAAAGACACGGCTGACCTCGCAGAAATGCAAAAGGCGGGAGACGCCTCTAGACTCAAAGAGGCAGAAGCCGTTTCGCGAGCCCGTATGGACGAGATCGGCAAGGACTACGAGGTTCGACTCAGCAAGGCCGTCGAAGCAGCGCGAGACTCAGCCAACGAAACCTATAACAACGCGATGAAAGCCGGCAAAGAAGAGAACAAGCTCATACGCGAGGAGTCCAGCAAGAAGTATGTCGAGCTGGACCGAGAGCGCCTCTCCCAACAAGACTTCGAGCGCAAACGATTTGAATCCGCGATCAGCGAAGCAAAGCGAGACTTCGAGAACCAAAGAGGGCATGCAGACCGCTCTACCGAGTACCGCTTGGGCCGAAACAACGACGAAGTCGGAGAAGCTCTCACCAAGCAGGCGGAGCAGCAACGAGAGTCCCGTGCGCTCGAAACCTCACAACTTCGCGAGCAAATCATAGACGCCTCGGTGAATGAGGAGCGCAGTGCGGCCCGAAAACGAGGCCAAGACACCTCTGATGCGATCCGCGAATACGAAGACACCCACCGCCACGACGTTCAGAATCTAAGCAAGGCTTATGAGCAGCAACTTGAGAAGATGCGAGCTCAAGCAGGCGACTCCGACTCCTATAACGCTCGCCTGAACAGCCGCAACCTCAGCGACAAAGACACGTTCTACTCTGAAGTCATCCACAACCAGAACCTCGAGAGTCATCTACAAAACAAAGAGCTGCAGCATCAGTTCGAGCGCAATAACGAGCAACTCAACCTAAGAAACGCAAAAGACAAAGAAGTCGCCCAGCAGGCCATGGAGAATCAGGCGCACACCGCGAATGAAGAGCGCTATCGCGCGCTTGATAGTCAAGCCAAAGCGTTTCAAGAAACCCTTCAAAGCCACAGCATCGCAAGTCGGGACGAAGTCAGTCGACTCCAAAATGAGCTGAGCCGCCGCAATACCTCGGGAGACACATCGTTGGTCTCCCCTACCGCTGAATCCAACATTAGGCGCAATGTGCTCAAAGAGTACGAAAAAGTCATGGCCACTGACATGGAACGCAATAAACGCGCGACCGAGGGAATTCAGCAAAACTATTCGGCCCGCTTGCAAAACACTACCGACGAAGCGCAGACGGAAAAAACCAAGGCCGAGCGGTTCTTCACCAGTGAACGTCATTCGGATCAAGCCCGTTTCGTCGAACATATCCAAGAGACCGAGTATTCGAAGGAGTCAGCGCTTCGCAACAAAGACTATGAGCACGACCGCGTCACTGACAGCCTGCAACGCAACTTTGCTCATCTCACGACCCAGATGCGAAACGAGTACGAAACTCTGCTTCAAACGACGCGCGAAGACGCCGCGAACCGAATTGGAGCGATCCGTCAGGAAAATGATTTTGCGACTCGCGAGAAACAGAGAGCTTTCACCGCGAAGCAAAATGAGCTAATCCGAGAGTATGAGAAGAAACTCGCGGACCAGAAGATTGACTTCGATTCCCGCGCTGACGAACTCAGGAGCCAAGCGATAAAGGCATCCCGAGACGCCGAGCGTAGAATCAAGATCTCGTTGGAAGAACAAGCGCGCGGATACGATCAGCGCATCGCAACCAACGAAGTTCAGGCTAAGGAACGCGAGCGATACCTCACCCAAAACCATCAGGATGAATTGGAAAAGGTGAAGCGTGCCAATGCCCTCCAGCAAAAGAAAAGTTAAGATCGTCTGCACTTTAGGTCCCGCCTCTCGTTCTGTTGAGCAGATCGCGGGTCTCATCGAAGACGGGATGGATATCGCACGGCTGAACTTTAGCCACGGCACCCATGAGTTTCACCGCGGTTTAATCCAGAATATCCGCGAAGCCGCACATCAAGCGCGCAGACCGGTTGCGATCATGCAAGATCTTCAGGGTCCTAAGATTCGCCTGGGCCTACTGCCTAAGGGCGGCCTCGAGGTCAAAGCGGGCGATACTCTCCTGCTCTACCCCGAAGGGTCGACTCCTCGCATTTCGACTCAAGGGAAGATTGCAATCCCGATCTCAGCAGAGATCGCGCAAGCGGTTTCAATCGACACTCAAAAGGGTGCCCGTATCTTGTTTGACGACGGCAAAATAGCGACTCGCGCAACCCATGTGTCTCCGCCAGAGATCGTGGTTGAAGTCGAAGTGGGCGGTAAACTCACCGATCACAAAGGCATGAACCTGCCTGGCACTCCGCTTTCAATTGCATGCGTGACCGAAAAGGAACTCGAGGACCTCCAGTTTGGACTTTCTGA
>JACCDG010669309.1_pt1 | contig 56351 bp, 47 predicted proteins | sample 7442471 | NCBI WGS metagenome assembly JACCDG01 (sample SAMN15323444, study PRJNA562643) | freshwater metagenome | isolation source: river surface water | place: USA:Blue River Watershed | collected 2017-08-17 | reverse complement strand
CGACCTTCGGGTTATGAGCCCGACGAGCTACCAGGCTGCTCCACCCCGCGTCATAAGGAGTGGAGACCCTACCGCCTCAGACCGGTCGTGTCAAACCCTGCCGGATAAAGGCTCGGCACACTCCCCAGTTAGAGCCTACCAATCACCCCGCCCTCTGCTAGACTGTTCCTTCATGAATTACTTCACACTCACCCTAGGATTGTTGATCCATTGGCCCTGGGTCGCACTTGCTGCATCCCCAACTCTACCTCCCGAAGCCCTGGAGCTGCTCAAAAAGTTCCCCGAAAACAAGCTCACACTGGACCGCGTAGTCGGTTTGGCCATGGAAACCTCCGACACCTACCGCGCCCTGCTCGCTCAGGCCCAAACCTCTGAGGCCATTCGCCTGGGAGCTGCCGCGCAAACCGAGACGGAGCTTAGCCTAGATGGCAACTACCTCGAAGACCGACGCGAACCCGCGAACCTTTTTTCTCCTAACCGCCTTTCTGTCGGGTCGGTTGGTTTGGGGCTCAATTCGCGTTTTTCCACGGGAACACAGTTAGGCTTTTCGCTGTCGCACTCACGCAACCAAATCAATATCCCGAATTTCGCCTCCCTGAACTACGCCGAAACACGCGGCACCCTCAACCTGAGCCAAAGCCTTTTGCGAAATGCACTCGGTGCAGGCACACGCAACTCCACCGCTGCCGCCGAAAATCAAGCGCGCGCCTCCGATCAAGATCTCCGCGATCGAAAAGAAGACTGGTTCCTTAGCATTGCCGAAATTTTCTACGGTGCCTGGCTCCAACAAATTCAGCTCCTCTCTGCCCAAGCTACCGTCGAACGCCGCGAACGCTTGCGTGCCCTGGTTGGATTGAAACAACGCCGCGGCACTGCCGAAAAGCCCGATGCTATTCAAGTGCAGTCCAGCCTCGAACTCACCAAACTCGAACTGGAAACTGCAAAACAGAACCTGTCCGACCAATGGCGCCTACTGCTCATCACTCTCAAATTGCCTTCAGTGCTTGAAACCATCGACCCCTTACAAGTCCCCATTTCCCTGGACTCTCTACCTGAAGAGCTGACCAATTCCTGTAAAGGCCCGGAAGTGCCGTTGCAATCCGCCGCTATCGAACGATCCAAAGCTCTAGTCCAAGCTGCCAAGCACTCGCTCTCGAGCCAAGAATGGAACTCGCGCCCTGACCTCGACTTGGTCGCGGCCTACGGCGCCAATGGCATCGACTCTGCTTCGGGCACCAGCCTGTCCGACTTTGCAAAACTGCAGTTCCCCTACTACTCCCTCGGACTCCAATTCCGACTGCCGCTAGGCGGATACGAACGTCGGGCCAAACTCATCACCGCTCGCATCGATAACCTCAAAGCCGAGGCGCAGTCCGGACAAACTCTCGACCTGCACCGCGCACAATGGAGAAACCTCTGCTCTACCTACGCTCGCCTGCAGAGCGCCGTTGCCGTCCTGACGAAAACATCTCAAGCCCAAATGCAAAGGATCAAACTAGAAGAAACCCGCTATACTTTAGGGCGCAGCACGCTTGCACAACTCATCCAAGCCGAAGACGAAGCCGCCCAAACAGAAGTACTCCTCAAATCACAAACTGCGCAGCTCCACTTGACTGCGTGGAAAATCCGAAAACTTTCAGGAACGCTCGATACCCATCTCCAAAAGCTCAGCACCAAGGGGGAATAAGTGAACCGACTCATCGCTTTTTTCGTGGATAAGCGTGTCTTTGTCGACGTGTTTTCAGTAATGCTCGTCTTAGTGGGAATAGGTAGCCTGTTTCTCATCAAACGCGAAGTCTTCCCCAGCGTAACCTTTGACATCATCACTATTTCTGTTGAAGCCCCTGGCTCCAGCGCTACAGAAGTCGAAAAACTCATCACCAATCCACTTGAACAAGACCTCAAAGAAGTAGACGGTATCAAAAAACTACAGTCTATTAGCATTGAAGGGCGCTCCCAGCTTGTCGCTCAGCTCGACCCGGACCAAACCACAGAACAAAAAGGCAAAGCCGATATCCAAGACGTTGTAGATCGCTTCCCCCTGCCTGCTGGGGTTCTTCAACCCATTGTCACATCAGTAAAGTCAGACCAAACACCTATTATTGAAGTCGTGCTGGGTGGAAATCTTTCCCCGCTCGAATTGCGCGAAAAAGCCCGCGAGCTGGAAAAACAAATCGAAGCGCTACCCGGAGTCGCTCGCGTGGTCACGACCGGACTGAGAAAAAAGGAAATTCATGTCGCCGCTGACCTACGAAAACTCTCCCGCTACCGCCTGACGCTGGACGACTTAGTACGATCGCTCCGGGGCCAAAACCAAACCCTATCCGCTGGTGTCATCGAGGCCGACCCAGCTAAGCAAGATCCTAATGAACGCCTCGTTAAGGTCAGCGGAGAATTCAAAAGCCTAGACGACATTCGAAACACAGTCATCCGCGCCAACGAGTCTGCGGTGGCGATTAGCGTCGGAGATGTCGCCAATATTTATTATGATCTCGAACGCGCCAGCCTCATCATGCGCACCAACTCTAAACCGTCTCTGAACCTGACCGTTTTGAAGAAGGCAAAAGCTGACGCTATCCAACTCGTCGACGATCTACAAAAGCGCATTGAGGAGCTTCGGCCCACACTGGGGGCCGGCCTGGAAGTGAGCTTCGTGAATGATTTTTCCTCCTTTATTCGACGCAGAATCAGCGTTCTCTCTGGAAACCTTTTTGTAGGACTAGGCTTGGTACTATTGATCCTCGGCGCGTTACTCCAGATCCGCGTCGCCGTGTTGGTCTCTTTAGGGATTCCTTTTTCTTTCTTGGGAACGCTCTTTCTCTTTTACAACTTCGACAATAGCCTCAATCTGGTCTCTTTGATTGGGCTCATTATAGTATCCGGCATGCTCGTAGACGATGCCATCGTGGTCACCGACAACGCCGTCCGCCTCATGGACGAAGGGATGTCCCCTCGGGACGCAGCCGTTGTCGGAACCCAGCAGATATGGCCCGCGGTCACGGCTTCGGTGCTCACCACAGTCGTGGCGTTTTTGCCCATGATGTTCATGAGCGGCATCTTTGGAAAGTTCATTAAGGAAATACCACTGGGAGTGATTCTAGCGTTGTTGATTAGCTTGTCTGAAAGCTTTTTCATCTTGCCAGCGCACATTGCGCATTACATTCAACGACCCAAGGCCCAAGACAAAACCAAACGCAGAGGCATTACCGAAAAACTCTCGCGAGCTTTTGCAGACTTTTGGGACGAAAGAATCGTTCCGCGTTATGTTGCCTACCTGACTTGGATCATTAATCGACGATACACAGCCCTTTTCGCCACACTATTATTATTCATCGCCACCATCGGCACCGCGTCGAAAATGCGTTTTATTCTGTTTCCGCCGGATGGGATCGAAATATTCTTCATGCGCTTCCAAGGCCCTACCGGAGCAAGCCTGGATCAGATGGAAACTCTGATCAAACCCGCCGAAGGAATTCTTTCCGAGTTGTCCAAGAAGGAATTGGATGCTTTTGTCACTATGATTGGCATGCAAGCCGAGGACGCCAATGACCCCGCAGCGAAGCGAGGATCCGAATTTGCACAAATAGCCGTTTACCTGACTCCAGCTCAGGGCCGAGCGCGGTCGGTATCAGAGGTGATTGCAGCTCTGCGCCCTCAGATTGAGGCGCTCCCCGGTTTTGTGCGTGTGAGTTTTGACCAGGTTCAAGGAGGACCCCCTGTTGGCAAGCCTGTCAGCATCAGCGTCCGATCCAGTGAGTACGAAGACATTCTCCCCGCTGTAAAAGACCTAAAAGAATTTCTAAAAACTGTAAAAGGAGTGACCGACATTGGGGATTCCTATGTGTTGGGAAAAGAAGAAATCGTTCTCAAAATCAACGCCTCTGAGGCGGCGGCGGCAGGCCTTTCTGTAGCCGATATCGGCACCACCGTTCGCGCTGGCTTTGCCGGGATTGAATCGACTTCTATCAAGGGGCTGGATGAGGAAATCAAAGTACGAGTTCTGCTTCCCAAAGACGCCCGTGCGGACGATGCTACCCTTAAGAAAATCCTGGTGCCCAACTTCGCCAGCCAGCTCATTCCTTTGTCTAGTGTTGCCACTTTCGAAACCGATCGCGCCATTTCTCAGATTCAACACGACAGCAATGAACGCGAAGTCAAAGTCACCGGCGAAGTGGACGCAAACAAAACTTCCGCAGTAGCAGCCAATGCCGAAGCTAAGAAGTACATCGAATCCACGCTACGCGCGAAGTACCCCAAGACGCACTTTGCCTTTGGTGGGGAGGATGAGGACACCAAAGAAAGCATGCAGTCTCTGATGCGCGCATTTGCAGTGGCAGGAATGGCAATTTTCCTCATCCTCGTTTTTACTTTTCAAAATCTGCTGCAACCCATTCTCGTGCTCTTGACCATTCCGCTGGGCATTATGGCAGTGGTCATCACATTTCTCGTCCACGGAAAACCGTTGAGTTTCATGGGAATGCTGGGAATCATCGCTCTAGGCGGAGTGATCGTAAACAATGCCATCATTTTGGTCGATTTCGTAAACGAACAGAGAAAAAAGGGAATCGGAAAAATAGAAAGCATACTGAACTCGGCCAAAGTGCGGATACGCCCCATTTTTCTAACAACCTCCACAACGGTCGCGGGACTCTTGCCAACGGCCTACGGTATCGGCGGGCGAGATGATTTTGTCGTTCCGATTGCGCTGGCTCTAGGTTGGGGGTTATTAGTCGGCTCTGCGCTGGCTGCCCTGGTGGTGCCGGTTGCCATGGCGGCTTTGGACGACTTCGAGGCATTCCTGGACCGACGGTTTGCAAGTAGCCCCTAGCTGCAGTTGAATCAATCGACGATTCCCTGCAGGACTAAAGTAGCAGTCTCTATTCCTCCACCGGAAAGTGAAACTGTCTGCAGGGCCAGGGTCGTAGTTTTGATTCCACTGCCCGCATCGGGGTTAAAGCGCACCGCTATACTGCAAGTGGATCCCGCGCCGATAAACGCACCTGGTGTGCAAGTGCCGCCCACGACCCTGAAACTCAAGCTGGAAGAAATGCCCAGTACTTGGACCAGCACGCCGGAAATGCTTGGGCTTTTTACCAGCAGTGTCTTGGTAGACCCGGGGACATTCTCACCCGGAGCGCCGAAGTGGAACAAAGGCGCGTCCAAGAAATGCATCGCAGCCCCGGGGATGACACGAGTAAGTGCGTAACAACTCGCTCCGATGCTGCTATCGCTTGCATCCTGGACGTCAAAACGAAAAACATACTGCCCCTTCTCCCCCAAACTCAGCTTGGACGACGCCGCAGAGGCGAGCGCCATCGGTAGCGGAGAAGAGAAAACGGGTGTGTAGTCCCCTCCCGCAATTCTCTCAATCGCCACAATCGACACCGAAGCGGCACCGTAGGCTGAAACACTCAGCATCCCATCGCTCAGAATGGTGGCGTCACATGCCAGCCCAACGGTATTCGGCACAACCTCAAACTCAATCGTCCCAATCGCTGTCTTGGAGCTCACCTTAGCGTCCATCACAGATACCGATTCATAAACGGTGCGTGCTGTGGGATAAGAGCGAGAAAAAAACAAGGGTTTTTCCGTCGTGAACACTTCGCCACCTTTGGCAAGCTGGTAAGAGCCTGAACACCCTTGAGCCTCGATCTTAAAGACAACCGGATGCCCCACCACTCCATCACCACTTCCCAAACGTGATAGCTTCACCACAATGTCTGTGTCACAGCTCGTGGCGTCCGAGCCGCTGCTACTGTGCGGCTGCATCGTCACAAGCTTACAAGATGAAGAAAAAAACATAGTCAGTAAAAGGGTAAGAACTAAGTGCAGCTTCATACCCCTACTCTAGGTGCAAGACCAAGACCAGTTCTTTGGCGCATTGCGAATCGAACTGCTAATAAGTTTTTGGTAGTCTTTGTCTGTCTCAACAATCGAGGGTTAAAAGTGCGTAAATTTTTCCTAGTCGCCAGTGTCGTGTTTCAGGTTGGATCCGTAAATCTCCTCGGGTGCGAGGTCACTTGCACGGATGATGAGTTTTTTGGAATAGGTTGGCGAGATGAAACGGGCGACCAATGTACCGACGGTAAATACTGTTTTGAAAAAGATGATAACGTCGACAAATGTGAAACTTCGTCCGATTTAGGCAAAAAAGTTGAAGGCACTTGCGACCCCGGGGCCACCGAACCAGATCCTGACCCACAGCCTGACCCACAGCCTGACCCGCAGCCCGATCCGCAACCTCAGCCCCAACCTTAAGTGACTACAGGCTGCACAAGGCGATGCGTATAGCAAAGTAATCCTCTGGATATCATTTAGAAATCGCCCGTACGGGATTCAGTGAAGGATCTCCTGTCTAAGAAGTGACAGGCTTAACCCTTGATTCCACAAGCCAAACCGCTCACCCGCTTTGACACTGTCTAGAAGTTCGTCAAAAGCACCGTATTAAGACACCCGACTAAACTCAATGCGCTTTGGCCCCCGGCTTGCAACTAGCTACACATCAAAGTCTGGCATGTAGGTTGGAGGGCCCCCCCGTGATTACCCGCTTTTTGATCATACTTCTGAGTGTCGTGTCGTGCGCAAGAGGCACTATCTCCTTGAGTGGCGGTAGCGACTCTAACCTCAGCGGCGAATGCGTAGGAGACGTCGAAGCCATCCTCACCCGCGTGGGCACCGCAGACCCCAAAGTAGGAGAAACGGTTTTATTCAAAGTAGAAGCTTCCGGCTGCACGGGCCGGTACGTCCTCTCCGATGGAGGCAGCTCTTTTACAAACTCTTCACCCTTTTACTATACGCGCACTTATAACTCGGTCCAAACGTACGTCACTGAGTCGATTCTTGTTCGAGATGCTACCTATGCCTCAAAAATTGACTACAGCATCGTTCAATTCAACGTCGTCTCTGTGCCTGCGGGGAGCATTGCATGCAACGCCGCATTCTCTCCCAGCGCGGTCGTTCTGGGGTCAGATGGTAAAGCCACCGCTAACCTCGTGATTACCCCTTCCCCGAGTGCATCGATTCTTATCACCTCAATGGGTTACCTTTCGGGTGGGGGCCAATCCCTCAGTCCCTCCACACCGGTTCCGAGTGTCACCGCATCGGCCACTCCTAGCCTATCCATCATTCTCGAAGCTGCGGGACAGCATGTATTTAACTTCACCGTCCAGGATGCGAGCACCCCCTCCCTCACCGCTTCGTGCAACGCCACCATACAAGCCAATGCAGACTCAACCCTGGTGTTTTCCGACAGCCCCATGGCGCAGTACGGAACGGTGGCCTCCAATAGCGACACGGTCTCCAAATCACTCACCGTTCAAAACCCGGGGACATCCAACATCACGTTGCAGACTATCAGCCTTTCCAGCACTCCGGACTTTACGATCGCATCCGGAGGTTCTTGCGCTGCCAGTACGGTCTTGGCTCCTGGTGGTGAGTGCACAGTGAACACGGTATTCGCGCCCACGGCGGGCAGCGGTACCAAAAGTGCGACGCTCAGTATTCAGTACACAAGCGCTTCCTCGACGGTTAAAACGGCGTCGCTTGCACTACAAGGCACCAAACAACTCGCCACCTCAGTGGTCTTTAGTCCGAGCTCGCTCGATTTTGGCACCGTTAACCCAGGCACCCCCTCAGCTGCTATGAATATTTCTATCTTGAGCACTGGCACGGGCGTCGCAAAACTACTGGCTCCAGTGATCACTAATAGCGCGTTTCAGATTCAGACCAATACCTGTCCCTGGGATTCCAATGGAGCGACCTTGGCAGCAGGGGCGAGTTGTACTTTGCCCCTAATCTTCTCGGCGAACTCGGCGGGCAGTTATGCAGCCACGATCACTCTCAGCTTTAAAGACGAAGCGGGTACCACAATCTCTAGCACTATCGACCTCACAGGCATTGCCCAAGGCTCTACTTTTCCGATTGCTTCGGGTAAAGGCGGCCTTTGGGATGGATCGACCAGCGCAACGAACTTTGACGAAAAATCCTATGCTCCCGATCTCTCTACTTCTTGCGCCATCAAGGCAGAAAAACTCTACTGCTGGGGATCTAATAAACGCGGCGTACTGGGCATCGGGAATACCATCGATAAAAAAGTCCCCACTTTGGTGACCGGCATGGACTCCGGGGTCACAGCGGTAGCGGTGGGCGAAGGGCACGTCTGTGCCATTAAGAATGGCGCGCTGTATTGCTGGGGAGACAACACTTACGGAAAACTGGGTGATGGCTCCACTGCGGGAAAAAGAGAAAGCCCCACAGCCGTCATCGGCGGGTTGAACACAGGAGTGACTCACGTTGCCCTGGGCGGACACACGTCTTGCGCCATTAAATCGGGCGCCCTTTATTGCTGGGGCCTCAACGCCTACGGAAGACTTGGGTTGGGATCGAGCGATTTCAACGATCACTCTACCCCCACTGCCGTTCCCGGCATGAATACCGGAGTGACCGGCGTGGCGCCCACCAATATGTTCAATGCTTTTTTCGGAATGGGCCATGTTTGCGCGATCAAATCTGGAGCGCTGTACTGCTGGGGATCTAATGGCAGTGGTCAACTCGGAAATGGAAGCACGAGCGACTCCTACTCGCCTGTCGCGGTTGTCGGCTTGAGCAGTGGTGTCTACGCAGTATCGACTCAACAAAGCCGTACTTGCGCAATTCAAAACGGCGCTCTTAAGTGCTGGGGATTCAACCCGCACGGCGAGTTGGGCGACGGCACGACAACGAGCCGCGGAACTCCCGGTGTGGTACAGGGCATGGACAGTGGTGTGACATCCGTTGGCGGTGGCTCGTTCCACCAATGCGCAGTGAAATCCAGCAAGCTCTATTGCTGGGGATGGAATACGTATGGCCAAATTGGAGACGCCACCAAAATTACCCGCACGACTCCAGTCGCAGTCTCTAATATGTCGACGGATATAAGCGTTGTGGGCAGAGCCGACGATGGCTCCACCTGCGCAATGAAAGGTGCCGATGTTTACTGCTGGGGCAGAAATGATATTGGCCAGCTAGGTAACGGCTACACAACCGACGCCTCTACTCCCGTGAAAGTCGCACTGCCTTGATTACTTTGAAAACTCTGGCTGAAGCCCTTTTTTGCCGGCAGCAATCAAGAGCCCAGAGCACAATGAAAACGGCTTGACGAGAGTCTGCTTTACCACGTCGGCGCTATCCAGTGTCCCTGCAACCTCCAAAAATCGTCGACGAAACTTCATCCCCAGCACCGGATCAAACGACCCTTCTGCCGAAGCTCGAAACTGTTGGAGGTACGTCGCAGCAAATGCCTCCCCTAATGCATAAGTCGAGTACGTTCCATCGTATCCGATCAAGTAAGCAAAACTTCCCGCAAAATTCCCTTTGGGAAGCGGGTAGTAAGTGCTCTTAAAAATGTCTGCAACGGCCTTGGATGGGTTCGGGCACGAATGAGAATGCACTTTCATATCAAAGCGCGTCTTGGCAACACGATCGCGTAGACGGTGCATCGGAAACACATACCGTGCTTGAGCAAAGCTCTGCACGAGTTTTTCGGGAATGGGCTTGCCGGTTTTCCAGTGGCGTCCCATCACCCGAATGACGTCTGGCTCCCAAGACAGTTGTTCGAGCAATACGGAAGGGACTTCAGTTAAATCAGCGTTGGTATCGGAGGGGTTCAGCCCTCCATAGCGTTGTTTTCCGGCGATGAAGTGGAGCACATGGCCCAACTCATGAAAAAGCGTCCAGTAATCCTCCATCGAAAGCAACGTAGGCTCCCCGCGATTCCCACGCCGAATATTGGCATTCAGAAAAGCGAACGGAACTTCCCATTTACCGTCGCCCAAGTCTCGAGCGTGCGAAGCCGCATAAGCCCAGTACCATTTGTTTTTGCCTTCTTGTGGAAAAGGGTGCACTGCAAACTCACCCAAGGGCCGGCGATTGACGGCGTCGTAAACAGCGTAAAAAGTCGCCCCTTCCCACAGGCGGATTCCAGTCACCTTACGGATTTCATATCCGAAAAGTTTTCCAGCGTACTCAAACAACCGCTCCAAAGTAGCGCGGTAGGGAAAATACTGGCTAATCTTTCGTGAGTCGATCCCAAGCTCCCGCATCTTGAGCTCTTTGGCAAATTCCACATCCCAAATTGCGGGTTGGTGGCCGAGAAGGCGCTTCATTTCCCTTCGCTCTGCCAGAAAATCTTTGTCGGATTGAGCGACAAACTGTTTCAAGCTACTCGCAAGAGATTTGAAGGTTAGGCTCTTGCCCTGGAGCGCGTACTCTCCCCAGGAGGAAAACCCAGTCCTCTGTGCGATGCGCCGTCGGGTTTCGAGCAGATTCTCTGCGGTGTGCTCATTGACCTTGGAGGCCCCCATAAAGCGCGCCGTCCAAGCTTTTTTTCGTGTTGGTGCTTGGGTGGCGGTACTGACAACTTCAGAAAACGAGGCAAAATCCTCTGGGTTAAACCAGTAGTGGGTTCCGTCAAACTGCATCCGTTCCAACTCTGCCTCGGAAACACCTTCTAACTCCTCCGGCAAAAAGGCGATGGGCTCTCGTTTCATGACCAGCTTATCAAACTGAATTTCGGATCGATTTGCGGCGCTGAGCAAGCCGGCAACTTCATGGAGATCCAGTCGCTTTTTGCGTGAATGGGCGTTGATATAAAAAGTGGCGAGGTAACTCTCAATGAGCTGTTTGTCCTCCGCATTTAATCCCGGTTGCCTCTGGCATTGAACTATCCGTGTATAGAATTCCTGACTGAGATAGACTTTATGGGTCAGTTCATTGAAAAGCTCTCCCAACACGCGGTACGACTCTAAGCCCAGCTCCGTTTCATCGCCCATCGCCCACGCCAGGAACAGGGGGCCCATCGCGCTGGTTAGCTCGGTCGCTGCGTTGTCCAGAGCGACTACGGTGTTAGAAAAAGTTACCTGATCTAACGGGATCGATAGAATTTCAGCCAAGCTTTTGTCAAACGCGTCGTGGTGCTTGCGATAAATGCGTCCCACGTCCGCTAGAGACTTGGGGGTTTTCGGGAGCGTCAGCCGGCCACGAGCCGATTCCAGATCCTGTTCAAAACGCTCCTGAGAAACTGTCGAAATTCCCAACGCAAGGGAACTCACACAAAACCAGCAGAACCACCAAACTCTCAAACCCCACCCCGATGCCACTCTACTTTCGTGCCGCACCCAGCTGGAGTCGTCAACCTGCTACAAGAAGAAGCGCTTTCTTTTTGTGTGGTGCGTTGCGTTATGCCCGATATTTTCTCTGGCGGGTTCCACCCGAAACCTGGAGTGCGTTGTTGCGCACGAGGTACTTGAGGTCGTGTTGGAGGGTGCGGCGGGTGCAGTCAAACCGGCTTTCTATTTCAGAAATCGACATCGGCTTGGCCGCCCGGTGGACAAGTGCCAGGATATCCAATCGCCTTCGGGTAATGGCGCCTGCGGAGCTTCCAGTCGCGATTACCTCCGCGTGAATGTGTGGCGCCAAACGCAGACTCCCATCCACCCGAAGAATTGCCCCCACGTGATTCAACACCTGCCGGGCACGATCAATCAGAGAGCTCACTCTTTTTTCATGATCGAGTGAGTGAAAAGGGATTGAGTATAGGGACTCAAACACCTCACCCATTGGAATAGGTTTTTTTGAGAGAGCCAAGATCTTGAGTAACTTCAGCACCAACGGGCGCCTATTCAAACACATTCTGGTGCCATCGACTTCCACCACGCCGCCCGCTTCATCTACCACCAACGAACGTGGCACTTCGCCGGCACTGCTTGGCCCAGGAGAGTAGGCGGAGTCGAGCTCGCTCAGGAGCAAAGTGGCTTTCTGAATGCGAGCCTCTGCCCCCTCAGCCTGTGCGTCAGACCGGTACATCGACCAAACCGATCGAGCTTTTTCCAATTGTCCTAATCGCATTCGCGCTACGATTTCATAGTAACGAAAATCCACAACGGTCAATGCGTGTTGAGTTTTGAGCGCGTAATGCTCAGCCTTTTTGGAAAACTGAAGAAGCGCTTCATAGTCGCCACCTCTCATTAGACGTTCCAGTGCAAGCTCCATCAAAAAAAGTGTGCGTACACTCGTAAGTCTGAGCGATTTCCAACGCTCTAATGCCTCTAGCCCATCCCCTCCTGAAAGCACGCCCACTCCGCCAAGCCATCTAAATTCCTGGACCGCAGACTGTTGAATGTCTGAAAATTTAGGCAATAGTTCTTCAAGATCTGACAGAAAAACCGAAAAGGCCTCCCAGTTTCCGGTTTTCAGATACAGGTAAAGAATGTGCGCTGCCATGTCCCCGAGATCTCTGTATCTCCCCTCTGCAAGGTACCGACGCCATACTTCTAAACAAGGACCCAATGCATCGGAGTAGGCTTCCTGGTCGATTTTTCGGTAAGTTTGCAGCCTCATCACGGAATACGTGGGGACGCGATCGGGCATCGATGCCGTCAACCGTTCTAGACGATCTAATGTTCGGTTCAACAAATGTCGTTCGTTCAAATGGTCGTATGCAACGCAAAGATTGAACAACGCAATCGATTGGCAGGCGGAAAGATCCGCGCGCGAATAGGCATCTACCGCACGCAAATGATGGCGCAACCCAAGCTGATACTCATCTCGTAGATTGTGCAAATAACCAAAAAGGAAATGAAACTCCCCCTCTAAATACGGATCACTGCTTCCTTCGCGCTCCAGATCATAAAAGAGATGGAGCGCCTCCGAATAGTCTGCACGGCAGAACAAGGCCAATTGAGCTTGCAAAAAACGCGCAATAAAACCTGCAGAATCGACACTTGGGAAAAAGCGCTGAAAGCATCGTGTGGCTTGTGGGTATTCACCCAGGATCAAGTTCGCGCGAACGACCAAGTACTTTTCGAGGTCTGACTGGACCGAAGATTCACACGCGGCGATACTTTGGTAATGCAACCCTTCGAGTTTTTCTCGAAAGCCGGGGGCGACCGAACTGAGCGCGGGACTGTTCATGGGCCCGGATATAGTCACATCCAAAGAGTAATCGCAATTAAAGAGTATTCTCAGCGCAGGGCCCCCATTACGATTGTGAAAACTCGATCGATTTTTCACAGTCACACTTTCTGACGAATTGGTAACCGACTGAAATGACTTTAAATTCACGCTCACCCAACCCCACCTTTGGGTGAGCACAAATGCAAATACAGGTTTCAATCCTCCGGTAGCTCCGGGAAACCTAGGCCCAGAACGGGAAACCGGCTCTTCTAGAGTTGGAATTCCACATTTAAGGAGCATCACAGAATGAAGAACATTCTATCAATCATCGTGGGAGTTGGACTTGCTTTTGCCACCCTCTCCACAACTGCCGAAGCCGGCGGGTATGGATATGGTGGCTATGGGGGTTATATGAGTTCAGGATTTAATCCGCCCTACTACCAACCCTCGTACAATCCTGGCTACGGCGGTCACCGTTGGTTTGAGACCTATGGTGGACACCGTCAGGGCTATTCCGACGCCTGCAGCGACGGCTATGAACACCGACACTGGCGCACTTGGGGCTACCACAACTCAGGCGGCTGGGGCAGTGGCTGGAACGAAGGCTACGAACAACACCACCGGCGTTGGTAGTCGAACTCGGCGAGCAGAGCCCTCTAAGCGGGGGCTCTGCTCCCCATTAAGGAGAATTCATGAAAAAGCTTTTCTTACTGCCTGCGCTTTGGTTGACAGCACATGCCGGTGCCGTACCCAAACTAGACCCCCATACTCTGCACCAAAACCTGAATGGCCAAGCATTTGAGCTCGGTTGCCGCTTTAGTGCCGCTAGATCCGCCAGATCTATCTGGGGTGCGGTCCGCGAAGAATATTCTACCGGCCAATCTTCGGGATTTGATCCACTCGAGCAAATTCTCGACGATGCCTGCGCCTCATGCGCCCAAGGAGCGGCTGCTTGTGTTTTGGAATATTGCACCGCCCAACTCGTTCTCCAGGACGAACGCACCGGAAGTTGGAAAGAGTCGGGGGCCCCTAAGCTGATTGTGTTTCCCAAAGAAGTAGACGTGAGTTGCACAGCAAAAACACGCTCTCCTCGCATTGCTGAAAAATCTCTCGTCGAATTGGTTGAAATCAAACCCAAGGCCAGCCCACTGCGGCCGGGTGCCCAAGCACCTCGCCCGCTTACTCCCCGACCCTGGAGACCCTTTGGCCCGCCTTATTTCGGTCCCATAAGACCAGCGCCCACCTGGCAACATTATGAGTATTACTATGAAGAATAAGATTCTCTTTCTGATTGCCTTGTCCTCAGCCGGTCTATTTTCCTCTGCCGCCCAGGGCGGCAGAGGGGCCAAGCTCGTCATCAAAAACGGAATAGTGAAAGGCTCTGGATACACCGGGAGCCCCACTTACTATTCGCCTCAAACCTATGGCGCCTACAGGTACGTCGATGGAAAACTCGTTTACGTTTTCCAAGATTCTCGCGGAGTCCATCTCACCTACGAAGGGAAAACCTACGATTGTTGGGTGGATTCCAATGGTACTTTTCACATTCACCGAGACTCCGTGCGAACAACCGCCGAATCTGAAGGCATTCGCTACCAAAGAGAATACCTCCATGGAACGCACAGTCCTGACAGTGATGGAAGAGGGTATCGCCTCAACGTCGACAAAGCTTACGAAGACCACCTTATTCGATACGGGAACCCAAGATGAAGCTGGTTTGGCTCGGCGGAATTGCGTTCGTGGTGTCCGTTTTTGGTGGGTGGTTGTACAAGACTGACTCGACTGCATCAAACCCCGCCAAGCCATCCATTGATAAACGAGTGATCTCCCCTCCTTCAGCTCTACCCTTCGAGACAAAGGTAGTAACTCCCAAGAAACCGTTCCCAGTGGAACCTCCTGACATACGTCCAGCCAAAAACACCGATCCACTTTTTGATGGAAGCACCGAAGGGTTTGCGAAATTGGACGCTGTCACGGAAGAAACGCTCATATCAGCACGAAACTTAGTGAGCCAAGGCAAAGCGGAGTCGGCATCGGTGCTTTTGGAAAAGTCTTTTCAACAAACCCCTGAGAATGAATACCTAGGGATTGAACTCGCACTTTTGAATTCCCGACTTCTAAAGAACCCTCAACGAGCGCAAGAGATTCTGACTCAGCTGACCAAACAAAAACCTTCCTCAAAAATGGCCGCCGCTGCCATGGGCGATCTCCTCATGGAACAAAACCGCCCCGCCGAGGCCACCCCCTACTTGGAAAAGGCAGCCGAAGGAGAGTCCCTTATCGAAGCGCGACTACGACTAGCAGACAATTGGATGGTGCGAGGCGAACCTGCCAAGGCTTTGGAAATTTTTGATCAGGCCTACGAAGCGTCCCTTCAAGCGGAGCCCAGCGAAAACTCTGAACAGCTAGCCGCCCTAAGGGCACTGGATCGAGGGTTCGCTTTAAAGGACCTGGGACGGACCGCTGAAGCACTTGAAATGCTTAAGGAAGCAGAGTCCGCCCGAGGTGCGCAAGACCCCGGTGTAAAAGCACTGCGGCAAGCCCTTCAATGAGGTATATAGCCCGAATGAAGCATTCCTATCGCCCATTGTTCCTTTGGTTGGCTCTTGGATTAGCAAATTCTCTCTCGGTCGCCGCCCAGGATAAACAAAGTTATATTGAAGCGCTCATCGATCCTGTTTATGCCGACGCACCCGATGACGATCCGGCTTATGTGGTGTCGGACCTCGAGGCAAAAGTAGTCTGGAGTGATTTCGAACCCTTTTACGGAACGGCTATCGAGTTTCGGGAGGAAAACGGGGACTATTACCACGTACTGCCGTACCACGTTCTGCCTCGCGACCGAACCAAATGGAAAAACATTTACATTGAAGTGGAGTCACAAAACGAAGCCGGAAACACCTCCCCTCGTCCACTCAAGATACCCATTCGCGTCATTGGGCTAGATCCAGGAATGGACATTGCAGTGATCCTGGTTTCAAACCCACCCCAGGAGGAACTGTGGAGAAAACCCCAGGCCGAAAGAGATTCGCGGATCGTCCAAGGCGACCCGACGTCGACCCGATGGAAACTAGGAATCCGAGGAACACCCTATTTTTCCACTAACCCCCTCCCCTCAGAACTCTATTCTCTGTGGATGGACCACGCTACTAATGAGCTTTACTGGAAAGACTCTCCTTTTGACGTCCACGAAAAACAAGAAAGGGTAGAACTGAGCCGTCCAACTCCTTTGCGTACTAGCCGCATTTGCCCGGCGCCGTTTTTGGAATCTTGCTACGTAGTGGACATGCTTTCTTGGGGATTTTCGGGTTCTCCGTTATTTGGAACGCCGGAGAATCGGCCGTCTGTCCTCGAGCACGCGCGCATCCTAGGAATGGCCACCGCGTACGCCCCACTTTCCCCACGGACGTATGTCATCCCGATTGGCACGACACTCCAAACTGCCAATCGTTTGGTAGATGGCTATATCCGAAATGGAAAAACAGACATTTTTGTCGTCAAAACCAGCCTAGATGGCAAGTTTGAATATCTCTCGTCGAGCTCTGTTCGCATCCTAAAAGGCGCGGCTGCGCTCCAAGGAAAAATCGTAAGCAGCAGCTCCAGTCTCAAATTCGGCGGGGGAGACCTCCACCCCGGAGGAGACAGCAAGGGCGGTGGTGATAGCAAAGGTGGCGGAGACAGCAAGGGTGGAGGGGACAGTAAAGGCGGGGGAGACAGCAAGGGCGGCAGTTTCGGCTACACCATTCCCGCATTGGACTCACATTATTTCCTCACGGACCCTTACGGCGGCCTAACAGGATTTGTGCATTATGGTCAGCTCCTCCACGAGGTCCAGCACCCACAGCGATGGCACGATCCCGATACCACGCTGAATGAATTTTTCTCGGTCCACTCTGCTTTGGGCGGAGTCGATGCGCTGTTCAAGTACCAGCCAGGCATCCTGATCGAGAATGCGCAGTTTCATAGCTATGGCGGTACTCCGATTGTGAACCTCCCTCACTTTCTTCAGATGTACCGTGCCGATTCAGGCAAGGAATTAAGCGCCGATTTCGTTGTGGCGGATTGGCCCAGAACACTCGAGATGCGAGACAGCTTGGGCGTGCTTTCGCATACCCAAATCGTACCGTTTCACCGTCCCGGTAAAGATCTCTCGGAACTGGACGCTAAGTTTGTCAACGGGCTGGGAGCTTGGGAGCTGCCGATGTACGCGGCGTGGCTGCGCCTCCTCAAAGCGCATCCTGAGAAGGACGTCGATTTTGTTTCGGCTCCTCAGCAATTCCCGGGAGGTGCGATTCAGCACGCCACGGTGGTTTCAGATGCGAACGGAACGTTGATCGAGTGGATCGCCCCACGTTGGGGGAAATTTACCCTTCAGCTCCCGCCGGGTGCCTGGGAACAAAAAAGCTCGCTCAAATGGGATTATGCAGGAAAGGCCGAATACGCTTCTCCGCTGTGCATAGAAAAAGGACTGCAGAGATTTTCGAACGTGAGCGTACGCTTGTCGGGGCAGCGGCATCTGGAAACCGGACAGCATGAAATCAAAGGGATTGTCGCGTTTCAAGCTCCTGCGTGTGTAATCAGTCCCTGGTGGATCATCGGAGAATCGGAGACTCGGCCCCACGATAATGAGAATGCGATTTTGTTCGACGCGTTTTCTCTGCCTTTGGAGGTTTTGGGTTCTGCGCCTGAACGATTGTCTTGGACACAAGAGCAGGCGCGTGATGTCCAGAAGGCCTACGCGACTGAGCGCAAAAAACTAAAATCCTTTCTGGCGAATTACCTTCAAAAACACAAGAAGGCGCCTCGCGCGAGCACCTATGGTTCCCTGACGCCAGCGCAACAAAAGCAGTACCAAGCTCGAATTGAAAGCTTTAACAAGGTCCATCAGGGAGTGTCTGGTGTCATCGGGTTGAAGCCCGAAGTGACAGCCGAAGACCAAGAACGGCTCGAACGAATTCACCGGGATCTGTGCGAAGCCGAAGCGGTCGTAAACCTTCCTTCGCCTCCTCTTTTGAAGGGCGCCAAGCAGCAGCAACTCGAAGACCTCAACCAACGAGCGGAGAAAGTACGCATTCGGCAAGAACTGATCTCCGCGATGCCTGGGGGGTGGAGCCGAGACCAGATATTTGAGGAGCTTAAGAGGCAAGAACCCGATGCCTATAGGAAAGCGGGTTTGCAGTACCCGTAGATTTTAACAGAAAGGAAAACACCCGTGATTCATTTGGTTGTCATCTTTTTCGGACTTATCGGCTCATTTGCCCACGCTGAACGTTACCGTCTTTATTCTCAGGAGCAGGGGCGAAGCAGTTACGATCGCACGGATCGGCTCCGTTCCACCACCGCCGACAATCAATGGGAATTAAAGCACCGCTATTACATCGATCAGTATGGCCGAGTCATTGCGCACGGCCAATCCGGCGACGCGGGGAGGGCGATGCGCACTTACAACCATGGAGGCAACCCAGAGCGAATCCAACGCATGCTCGAGCGAGAAGAGCACCTCCAAAAGGTTCATCGCAACTATGTCGATTCTACCCGGCAGTATTACGATCGGCAGGCGCAGTATCGTATGGAGAGCTTGCGCACGGGGGATCGGTTTTACGACAAGATGCAGACTCTTTCATCGGGGATACATGACATCCACAAGAAGTTGCATGACTCAGACATGGAGAAGAACTGGTGATTATCAGAACACTGGCCGTAGCTCTATTTGTGAATATTGTCGAACTGCCGGCATTGGCGGAGCAGTACCATTTTTCGCAACAACAACAAAGCCGCGGAGACTACTCCCAAAAAAACTTACCCCAGACTTCGTACAATCAAAATCGCTGGGAGGTTGGACACCGTTACCAACTCGACCAATATGGACGCCGCATCTTACAGGGCCAATATGGAATCGCCGGGCAAGCCCAGCGCACCTACACCCATGGTGGCGATCCAAGGGCGATTCAAAGCATGCAGCGCAAAGAACAGTGGATCCAAAACGAACACCGCGAATATATCGACTACACGCAGCAGGTATTTGCACGCAAAGCTCGGCGAGAAGCGGAGTTGGAATTACTTCGCCGAAACCAATCCCTATCCCCCACTCGACAGCAGGAGCGCATCCAGAGCAATAGAGAGTTTCAGAACTTGGATTCTTTGGTGCACGGAATCCATTCCAAAATTCACTCGGCTACCATTTCGGGGCGTTAGCGCCGGGTACGCGGTTACTTTTTCAAAAGGTACCGCGTACCTATTACGTCCCTATTAGAGTGAAAATACGCCGACAAGCTCGACGTGGTGCGACCAGGTAAATTGGTCCACAATCTTTACGGATTTTAGCTTATACCCCGCATCGCAAAGAATTTTAGCATCCTTGGCAAAGCTCGCCGGGTTGCAAGAAATACCTACCAAAACGGGCACTCGGGAACCGGCAAGTTGAGCAGCTTGCTCTGGACACCCCGCACGAGGAGGATCGAAAATCACTCCATCAAAACGCTTTAGCTCCGAAGGGCGTAGCGGGTTCCGAAATAAATCCCGCTGATGCACCGTCAAGGGTAGGCCCTCCGCCGCTCGGGTCAAAGCCTTTACCGCGAGCGCAGACTCCTCATACGCCTCTACTGAACCCGTGAGCAATAAAGGACCGGAAAACGTGCCACACCCCGCAAACAAATCCGCAAAATGCCCTTCTTCTGGAAGTGCCTCCTGGACCGCATCGATCAAGGCTCGTTCCCCCTCCAAGGTCGGCTGCAAAAAAGCTGCCGGCGGCAAGGTCACTTGGAGCAGGCCAAACTCCACCCTCAGCGGGTGGGAACTAAAAATCGTCATCGGAGTGCGTTCTTCGGAAGAACGCCAGCTGACCCGAGCTACGCGTTTTGCTTCACCGAGAGGACCAAAAGCCCCTCGTAACAGGCCCTCCGGGTCAGGGTGGCGAATGCGCCCCAAGAGCACGAGATCCAGACTCCCCTTCACCCATTGCAAGAAAATATCTAACGTCTCTCCTTCAGCCAAAATCTGGCGCATCACAGGCTTGAGTTCCTCCCGCAACTGCAAAATTTCTGGGACGGAGACTAAACACGAATCGATATCAAAAACCTCGGAACTGCGGCGGCGATAATACCCAATGCCGACTTCACCCTGATGCTTAAATGCCGTGAGAGTTGCGCGACGACGAGACTTTTCCCCAATAAAAAGCGGAGGCAACCACTTTTGGGGTTGAACCCCTGCCTTTTCTAAAGTGCTTTTTGCTAGATTCTTTTTCCATTCCTGGTACGAGGACCGCTCTAAGTGCTGCAAAGTACAGTTGCCGCAATAGTCAAAATGTTCGCAGGGCGGAACCTGCCTGTGTGAAGATGCGACGACCACGTTCTCGAGCCGGCCGCGGTAAATCCCTTTGTCATCCCGAAAAACTTCAACCCGGACTTTCTCTCCAGGCAAAGCCCCTTCTACAAACACGACGCCCTTTGGGGTGCGCGCAATACCATCTCCCAAAGGCCCTAGCTCGTTTATTTCTAATTCCGATGTTTCCATGCCGGACCGGTCTGTACCACGCCCAGCGGTGCGCATCAAGGCGAGCGGGAACCCAAAACTTCTTTTGCCACTATCGCGCTAAACTTCTCCGCGCCCGCTTCATTCAAATGGCCTAAATCTAGAAAATCCGCCTCCGAAAAGCGAGAGTCTGCCGAGTAATCAAAATACTCTACCCCCAGATTGCTTTGAAAATCTGAAACCAACTTGCGTTCTCGTTGCACCTTTGCAGAATCCAGCGCTTCGTAGGCTCGAGGGAGCAAAGGCGTCTTCAAGAAGACAAAACGTATGCCCCGTTCACCCGCCCGCCGCACTACTCGTTCCATCGCCGCCTGATTACGCGGGATGTTTTCTGGTTTTATATGTAGACTCAGCTCTCGAACGAACAAGTCTCCCCGGCTATAGTCTGTCGACTGGGGCATTTCCGCCCGAAAACCCCTCCACCCATCGGAGGGTAGACTCTCCACAAAAGGAAGTCGCTCGCCGTCGAAAAGACCATAGCTTTGCTTAACTTTGGTCTCAAAAATAAGGCTCCGACTTTCGGGCCAATACAGAAAAAAAAGACTCCATCGATTGAGATCCATCCAATCAAAGGGCCGGGCATCCCCAGATATGCCTAAAAACCTTTGGTAGTAAAAATTCCGCCAAGCCTCCGGCTCATTCCTCAATCGCGACTCCCACATGAAGTACGTCGACGAAAAAACTACAGTTCGCACGTTGGGAAGCTTGGGTAACCAACGTTCCAAGAGCTGAGCGCTAATAAAGGGAGTTTGATTAGAAGAGGCGAGTGTGAAACCTTCAGTTCCCCATACGGAAGGCTTGAGAGCACTTTGGGCATCGCAGGCGCCCAACACCAATGTCTCAATCGAAGAAGCCTGGCGTTCCAGCAAATCTCTGCGTAGTGAAAACAGGTTGGGCATACCGCCCAAGCGCAATTCAACAAAGACAACAAAAACGAAAAATGGAAACAGCCAGAGTACGCGCTTCATTGTCTAAAATTGGTAGTAGGCAAACTGTTTTTCATTGAAAACCCCCAATAACAAAATCAGCACGAGCGCCACATTGTACACAATCATACGCAACACCCAGGGCAACCGATCAAAAAAACCGGGACGATACTCTTGCAACAAGTCCGTGAAGATCAAAAACACCACTCCTAAGCCACACGCCGGCAAGAACCAGGCCCCCCCACCAAAAAATCCCAGCGTATCCGAATAGGTCCCGAAAAGGTGCGTGAAGAAATGCCGCGACTGATTCAGATCCTGAGCTCGAAAGAATCCCGCTCCCAACGCGAAAAGAATAAGATTGAACAGACAGCCAAATACCCCGAGACGTTTCCAGTCATAGACATGGGCGGACATCACCGTGAGAGCGGTATAGACGCCCCACACCAACATCGGTGGGCGCATTCCATGCCAAAATCCAATCAGTATCCAAACAAACACCAGGAGCGCTCTCTTACTAAAAGCAGTGCGGCAATGGGGCTTGAGTGGCAGATAAAGGTAATCCCGAAACCAAGTCGTGAGTGAAATATGCCAACGACTCCAAAACTCTGGAGGAGACCTTGCCAAGAAAGGACGTCGGAAGTTCTCAGTCAGCTCTATGCCCATCCACCGCGCACAGCCGCGAGCGATATCGGTGTATCCCGAAAAATCACAATACAGATGGACGATGTACGCGAAAGCGCCAATCCAAATCGGTAATCCCTGAGCTGTATAAAGGTTGTTGAATAAAACATTGGGAATTTCCACTAAATGGTCGCCAATCACCATCTTCTTAAACGCACCAAAAAGTATTAAACGAAACCCCGCAACCATATCTGGGATGTGCACCTGAAAAGGTCGAAGCTGTTTTGGCCAGGACTTTAACTGCTTCAGCAACCCCTGAGGCCTTTCTATGGGGCCCGCCACTAGCTGGGGCCAAAAGAATATGTACGAAGTGTATCGCCCTATACTTGTCTCCGGCGCATATCGGCCCTGATGCACTTCCACCAGGTAAGCGATGGATTGAAATGTATGAAATGAGATCCCTGGGGGGAGGAAAAGCCCCTCTTCTTCATGCAAAAACTTAAACAGCACCAACGCGGCTAAGTTGAGCCCGACCGCAACACCGAACGCCCATTCCCGACTACGACCATGGGGTTGAGATGCGATATACCTTGCCAGCAAAAAATCACTCAGCACCAAAACGCCCAAGAGCCAAAGATACTGGGGCGCGGCCACTGCATAAAACCACCCACTTCCGACGAGCAGCCAAGGCTTGCGCAGCGCCGAAGGGAGCGCAAAGAAAACTGAAAAGTAAACTAAAAAGAACGCAGGAAAACTGAGTGAATTAAATAACATCCCAACTCGATTATGAAAATTCCATCACATTTGTCCTGGGAATTGAAACTACTTTTTGTGAGAACTTAAAAGCTCGAACAAGTAGGGGTATTCGCTTGAAAATGCGTTCCTTAAAATCCCGAACAGTGCTGTTGGTGGCGTTGTGGTTATTTGGATGCGGTGGACCAGACGATGGTGTCGAAATGCTCAACGCCGCGAGCTCTGAAGAAGTCAAAGAAACGCGGCTTTTCCCTGCGGTCGTTATGATCGCCATGCCCGATAGTCGGGGAATTTGCACAGGGACTTTTATCTCCCCCCGAACACTGCTTACAGCGGCACATTGCACATTGCTTGCGGGCTCCTACCGCATCTACTCTTCGTTTGGATCCTATGTGACCTCCAATAAAGAGGCTTTGGGCCCAGGCACTCTGAATGATCCGAATGACATTTCAGTCCTACTTTTCAGCTCAGACGTTGCCGACCCGAGCCAGGGTTATGTTCTCGCGTTAGGAACGCAGCCCGAGGAACGAAGTGAAATCCGGATTATTGGATATGGCTGTAACGACATCGATACCAAACGCGGTGCGGGAAAAAAGCGTACCGGCACAAACTTGATCTACAGCATTGGCGATTACATCGAGCTATTGTCTACCCCTACGGCGCAAATGCGAACGAATCATGCGAGCCGCAGCATCTTGGGTTCCGACAACCAGGCCGGATCGTGTTCTGGCGACTCGGGGGGCCCCATGCTCCAGGTTCAAGACAATGCTTGGAGAATCACAGGCGTTACACACGCCGGAGGATGGACTGGCAACCGGATCAAGTCGCAATACATCGATCTCAATCGAACCGAGAATATGAGTTTTCTGCGGGATGTGGATTCAGAGTATGATCTACACCTGTTCGATGGCTGTTGGACTTCTTCCGATCCAGAGGCTTGTGGTGAAGAAACGGCGAGCTTCCGTTTTTTGTCATTCTTAAAACCGCTGATTTACTGGTTCCTCAGTTTAATTTGGTAGCCTGACCGTGCAACTCGCTCACCGCCCGGCGCAATTGCTCCATTCGCTCTGCTACTTTTTGACAGCCCTCGTCCGGCCGCAGGGGTGGGGCTTGAATAAACCGTGGATCCTCGAACTGTTTCTGCACAAAATAAGAGGTAAGAAACTTTCGAAACTCTGCCTTCGCCTCCTCTGACTGCAACACGCGCGTTATGGCACCTTCCCAAGCAACCGTCTGTTTTGGCGCCGTCTTCTTGCTGGCTCGTTTGCCGAGTAACATGGAGCGCTCTAGTGCCGAGGCGGCCGACCCTTCGGGGTATTTTCCTTCCGATGCAGAATAAGAAACGTCCATCAAATAAGTGGCGGCAACGGCGGTTCGAAATGGGGAGCCAGAGCGCGCGTTAGATTCCGCTGGGTACTCGACGCGCGCGACGAGCCCCGCGGCTAGATACGAACTGCCCGTGTCTAGGTGAATCGCAAAGGGAAGCTGTAGGAGTGAAGCATTCCAACGCAGAGCGGATTTGTCGCTCTCTGAAAGCGGCGGTTCCACCGAGTTTGCCATTTGCTGGAGTTTTCGGGTCGTTGCCAGTCCAAAGTCCACGACCTGTTGGGCAATATACCGCGAGTGCTCGGAGGTATCTTCCAGCAAAAAAGTTGCATAGTGATAGCTAATATCGTGAATTCGGTTGATGTTCTGTGCGTGGTAGATCGGAATTAAATGTTTTTGCGCATACAACCCCACGTACTCTCCAATGGAGCCAATGTCTGTTTGCTCATAGAATCGCTGTGAAAACCCTTTCAGCCCTTGAGCTTCCATGTGGCGTTGAATTTTATCCAGCGCTCCGTTCATCTCGGCCGCGTCGGGGGTCCACATTTCAAGCCCGGAAGGAATCACCAAAAAGCCAAAAAACCGTGCTACGGAATGCCCCACTGCTGCCGGAAAAAAACGCGGATCCCCCTGGGTTACTTTAGCGGTGAGTTTCGCCATCGAAGCCCAGGGCTGATTGGCATTTCGGTAAAGACGGGTGAGTGAACCTCCATGATTACCCTCGACCGACTCACCAAAAAACACCGACTGGGTATGCGAAGGTTCATCAAACATCCCCTCAAAAATATCAACGCCGTTGGCCGCGCTGGCGACAGATTGCACACAATTAAACGTGGGAGCGCTGCTCTTGCCGGTCGATGCTTGGGTGAACTCGGTATAAGGGTTCCAGGCAAATACTTGGCCCGCACTGAACAGACAGAGGACAAATGCAGATTGTATTCGCAAGACTTTTTGCCCCACCGAACGAAATAGGAGTCTTGCGAAGATGCAGCGCCCAAGGGGACCGTGTCAATCGGAATAGGAATATTGACCGCATTCGGACCGAGCGATATGTCTTTTAGAGCCGGGAATGGGAAATGGGGCTGGGTTGAAAAAATACTGGGTTTGGGCGCACTTATTTTTTTTGGCATTTTCATCTTCGGGATCCCACGCCGTTGAAGCGCCCTCCGTCCCGATCAGGACTCTTGAGGACTACACACAATCCGTCCTCGCGGACGCTCAGACGTACTTTAACGACTGGATCTTTGCGCTTAAGGAGCGAATTCCCCACACCCCATTTATCGGTCTGCAACTTCACTTCCTCGTCCATCAAGAGCTCAAACTCCAAGCCCGCGCGCGCTCCTGGCTTTTCGGCCGGGGAAAGTGGAAGTACCTTCCTCGTCCTTCGACTTCCATGCTCTCGAGGATCGAACACCTTGCCGAAAACCAAAGAAGGCGCTGGCATTTAGACATGCAACCGGGCGGTTCCCCCTATCCTTGGAAAGAGGGAGATTTTCTTGCGCTAGAAAAAATTCTTATTGTCGAAATGGAAGATCGGTCTCTCCATTTGGAGGCTCTTACTGACCAATATGTTTCCTCGACCATTCCTCCCAGCGACTGGGAGATGCGGTTGCTGTTCGAACAGTACCTAGAACTCTGGACCTTAGGTGCATTGCTCGAAATTGAAAGTGGCCGTTTTGCCAGCGCGTTTCTATGGGGCGGACACCAGAAAGAACTTCAGAAAAACCACTCGGAAACGCTCTTCAAAGTGAGCGAGTGCCGGGTTGCCCTGCTCCGTTTTTCTCATTACTTCCCGAGAACCGGTGAGGCCGAGGGCGCGGTCGAATCCCCCTGGGAATAGGTGTTTTATTCCATAAAATCAATGCCTTACACTCTGGTGGGTTGTTTTTATCCCGAGTTGTGGTAGTTTCCCGGACCGATTCCATAATCAAGGGATAGTTTACATGGGTCACCGATCCGTTTCAAAACCGGGACTTAGCGCGGGCGCACTGAGCGCTTGCGGCCGTGCTTTGCCTTTTTTTGCAGCGGTAACGCTTCTGCTTTGTGCCCCTACGTTCGCAACACCGCCGTCCACCCCCAGGCCCACTGAAATGAATTGCGCTGTGTTTGTCACTCGCTTTGCCGAAGCGCCTCCTCATGCCTACGTGCATTTAGCGCTGGACTATATTGACCCGCACACCTTAAAAACGACCACCTCTCATCACTCTGTCGCTGTGACTTCGGATCTGGAGTCCATGGAAAGCCACGGCGAGTTTGCGACGCTCCAAGTGAGACTGAACACGGACCCCGAACGCAAAGAGTTCATGAAAATTCTCGTCTATCCAAAATACAACCCTGCCCAAGTGCTTTCTCGCACAGTTCATGCGGGTGAAATCCATTTAGTGAACAGTGCTGTTCTTTCCGCTGCCGACGCTTCTTCCATGTCCCTATTGAATTTCACTTTGCCCCCAGGGGATCCTAGTTTCGCGGACACTTATTTAAAGCGCTTTCTTGCTGCTGCTTATCCTCGCTGGAAGCTGCTCACGATCCACAGAACGCAGATTGGCATTGAGTCTGCTCGCCAATTCAGAAAACGCGAAAGTGCGTATGGGAATAGCGGGGCCTCAAAATCGTTCCCGATTTACAGTGAATGCCCTCAGGTACCGGACTTGTTACAACACTCAAATTTCCTTGAAGGGTTTATTGATTCGGTCTTCAGCCCACCGCGCATAGTGGATCTCGATGACTCGGGTGAAGACAACACAGCGAGAGCTGGTTCCCAGCCAAGTGTAAAGGTTTTTGGAACAAAGCCCCCGAACTCTAGAGAACTCAGAGTCGAGATCAATGCTAATCTCAGCGACCGAAACCTGACTTATGTTTTTTCGGCTACTCTTACCCCGCGCTAATGCGCGCTACTTAGCTTTTTCGTAATACACTTCTACCGAGCTGTTTTCATCTTCGGCAAAATCCAGATCATAAAACGACACCGCATTGAGATCGAAGTCGTAGTACCACTTGCTCCCCGAATCGGGCGATCCGCCAGGCAATGTATCGCCCTTGTAAAATACCTGAAGCGACTCCACTTGAGGGCGATCCTTCAGCGTCACTTTAGAATGCACCACCGAACTCACCATGTCCTCGGCGACTAAAGCGAGATTTTTTCCAAAGTCTGGAGCACAAAGCGAGAAGGATTTGCTTTTGGTGAGTTTCACAAAATACTCAAACGGGCTGCCGGGATACTTCCAAGGCAATTCGCCCCGACACCCAAAACTTTCCCCTGCGAACGTGCCATAAAATTTGACGAGCTTCATATTGCCTTTTTCGGCCTTCAAGGCTTTTTCAAACTGTCCCTTTAAAGTCGGCCCCTCTTCCATGGTGTCCGTTAAGGCCATAATGGCGAGGACTGAGTTCTTACGACTGAACCCTGGGTATTTCGTAAAGGCATCCATCACGGGCTCAAAAACCAGCTCTGGGCACCCCTGATTCCACCCCAGGCCTTTGACCGCATCCTGAAACTTGCCCACGGGATCCTTGGTAGTGTGATCTAGGATATCCTTGGGCTTGAACCCGATGTAAGGGGCGTCCCCCTGATGGGTCGACAACAGACCCATTTTCCAATCAAGCGCCTTTTTGGAAGTAAATGCGTTCATGAAGTACTTGGTGTTGTCGATAACATTTTTTTGGTGGGTCATCATGCTGCCGCTATTGTCGATAACCCACAACACATCGATCCGACTTATACCGTGCATTTCCTTTATCTTGGCGCTTTGAATAACCGCATCCGGTTTACCCTCTACCATTCGGTAGAGAAAATCGTGTTTGCGCCCGCATTGGGCCAGAACTAGAGCGAGTAAAAAATACACGGATAACCGTCGAAAAATGGACATTTCCCCTCCCATGCGATCTCCGCCTCTTTATACACCAGAATGTTTACTTAGACCTAATCAGGTGTTCTTGCCATTCAGCAAAACTCCCTGTTAAAAGCACTGCTCTGTGTCATAAAAATAGGAGGCTGCTTTGAATCTGCGTGTCACTTGGATCTTGGTACTTTTTTGCACGACCACATTTGCTGACCCCACCCCATTCCAAAACTACTGCGTCGACAAGGGAATCAAAGCCGAGGCTATTGTCACTCTTAAGGCGCTGTTAAAACGTCTGGGTGAGGACACCACAAAAGAACTTTCTCAAGCCAGCTGCGAAAAACTGGAGAGTGAAATCCTGAAAACAAAAACCCTTTCTTTTGGTGGAGATCAGTTTGTCCGGTCTCCACGAGGGAAGCACGCCTTGCCTTGGTCGGACAACGTAACCGATATTTCGCTGATCCGATTTTTCCCCCATCTCACCCGATTGGAACTCAACCGAAATGAAGGAATAGACCTCACCCCGCTCTCGGAATTGCCGGAGCTGCAGACCCTCAGCCTGCGCAACCTCAGTCGTGTGGACTTGAATCTCTTGGCTGGCCTCAAAAAGCTCACCCAGCTGGATCTTCGCTTCAGTGGGGTTGAAGACCTCACTCCACTCAGCCAAAGCCCAGCGCTGAGTCGTTTAGCCATCTCAGATACGGCGGTGAAAGCTTTGACCGTCTTGGGCGCCCCTGTCATTGCGCGCCTTACTCTTCTGCTTGCCGATCGAACTCAAATTGCGGATTGGAACGCGTTAGTTTTTGAAAAACTCGAAACTCTAAGTGCCCAGGAAAGCACTTGGACTGATTTAGCGCCCCTTTCAAAGGCAACGCGCCTGCGCATCTTAAACCTGCAAAAAAATGCCGTAAAAGACCTATCCGCTTTAAAACCCCTAGTTGATTTAACCGAGTTGAATATAGTCGGCACTCAGACTGAGGACAAAGATATAGAGGTCCTAGCAGAATTAGTCCGAGAGCATACAAACAGCGAGGGAAAATCGATAAGCCTGAAGGTCGTTTCCGGCCCCGAGCGGCTAATCCCTCCTGGACTAGAATAAAAAAAATGGGGGACTCCCGAAGGAGTCCCCCATATCAGAAAATGAACAGCCTCAATTAAGCTTTGGCAGCTTTGAGGTGTTTGCTGACGAGTTTCGTCATTTCAAACATAGAAACAACGGATTTACCGTTGAATACTTTCGTCAAGTTTCCATCAGCGCGAACATTGCGACGATTTTTTGGATCTTGAAGATTGTTCTTCTTGATGTACGCCCACAGTTTCTTGACCACTTCCGTGCGCGGAATGGCCTTCGTGCCAACTACTTTGGAAAGAGCTTCGCTCGGCTGCATGGGTGCCATGAAGGCGCCGCCTGCTTTGCTCTTCGATTTCTTAGCTGTTTTCGTGGTGCGTGTTTTTTTCTTAGTCGTCATTAGGTTTCCCCCAAAGTTTAAATTTCCCGTTCGGTCAATTCCCCGAACGAGCTTTACGTATAATAAGGGGTTTTTAGCGTAGATCCATTTATTTATTGTAGTTTTTAGAGGGAGTGGTGGGTTATAGACCTGGCCCATGTCCCTCTTGAACTTTCAATTGGATCGCAAATGCCCCGGTTCCAGGGCCCGAGCTGCTCGTTTTTTTACTCTGCACGGAGAAGTGCAGACGCCCGTTTTTATGCCCGTTGGTACCCAAGCCACAGTAAAGAGCCAAACCGTGGAAGACTTATCTGGCGCGGGTTCCCGGGTTTTGCTTGCTAACACTTACCATCTCATGCTGCGCCCAGGTGCTGAGGTTTTTAGACGCTTTGGTGGCATTCACCGTTTTATGAATTGGAACGGCCCCGTTCTCACTGACTCCGGGGGATTCCAAATCTTTTCGCTGCCGCATTCTCGTTCCATGAATGAAGAAGGCGCTCGCTTTCAAAGCTATCTGGATGGAACATCCCACCTGCTGTCCCCTGAGGTGAGCATCGCAATGCAAAGAGCCATTGGCAGCGATATCATGATGGTCCTCGATCAATGCATTCGCTCTACGGCTCCGAAAGCAGAAGCCCAAGCGGCCATGGAACTCACGCACCGCTGGGCTCTGCGTAGTCTAAAGGCACGGGGAGACTCGCCCCAGTCGCTGTTCGCTATCGTTCAGGGAGCGTGTTTTGAGGACCTTCGAAAACAAAGCGCCGAAACGCTGACTGCGCTCCCCTTTGACGGTTTTGCCATTGGGGGCCTGGCAGTGGGCGAAACTAAACAACAACGCGAAGACTTCACTGAAATGACCGCGGTACTCCTTCCTGAAAACCTCCCCCGCTATTTGATGGGAGTGGGAACTCCGTTGGATATTCTCGAAGCTGTCTACCGCGGCGTCGATATGTTTGACTGTATTATTCCATCGCAAATTGCTCAGCGCGGAGGGGCTTTTACATCGCAGGGGCGCTTGCAACTCCGACGCACCCAATACAAATTTGCAGACGAACCGCTTGATCCTCATTGTCCGTGTGGGACTTGTGCGAAATATTCCAAGGCCTATCTCCACCACTTGCACAAGACAGGCGAGATCCTTGGCTGGAAACTCATCACCACGCACAACCTCACTTTTTATCACCGCCTTATGTCTCAGATTCGCGCCTCGTTGCTAGAGGGAAAATTTGTTGAGTATTACAAAGCGAAAAGGCTCGAGCTTTCCCTCTCGGACAACGAATTTGAGGGCCCTTCCACCGCCACGCGGGTGCGCAATAAACACGCATTGGAACTGGGAGACTATCAGGTGGCCGCCTCGCCTAAGGGTTTTTATAGTATTCGCCAAAAAAGTTCTGGGGAGACCATGCATTCGGTTACCCCACCTTCAGAAGAAGCCCACACTGTTTACATCGAGCAATCTGACCTTCAGAACCGACTTCGAGAGGAAGTTTCCACCCCCTTAGTGGTTTGGGATGTCGGTTTGGGAGCCGCGACGAACGCGATGGCTGCAGTTCACTGCTACGAAGAGGCTCTCGCCAGTGGGGTCTCTCGAGCTCTGCGCTTGATTAGCTTTGAAATTGACCTGGACCCACTAAGACTCGCTCTCAAACACCCCGGATACTTTGCGCACTTGAGGCATGGTGCTCCCCACGCTGTGTTGAAAGAAGCGCGCTATTCCAAGGCTTCGTTAATGTGGGAACTGGTTCTGGGAGACTTTGAAGAACAGTTTCATCGGGCCCCAGCGCCCGATATTATTTTTTACGACCCATTCTCTTTTAAGACAGACTCCCAGCTTTGGAGGCCATCGCTTTTCAAAAAGTTATTTGACCACTGTATTGGGAAAAGAACGCATCTATACACATACTCTGCGTCTACCGCTGTGCGAGCGAGTCTTTTGTCGGCTGGTTTCTTTGTGGGAGAAGGAGTGGCCACAGGCCCGAAAGAATCAACCACGATTGCCTACAACTACCACCCCGATCGGCCCCTTTTAGGGAGCAGTTGGCTAGAGCGCTGGGACAGAAGTTCTGCGAAGTTTCCAATGGAAATCGAACTTCCCCATCACTCAGCGTTTGAACTGCGCATCAGAAGCCACGCGCAATTCTAGGCACGGCGTCCATGAAAATGCTTGTGCCGACGGTAACACGCGCGACGGTGGTGATGGCGTCGGTGCCGCCGGTGTCTTCGCCGAGCAATTTCTCGAACGACGGGTGTCGACTCTACCGATGTAACAGAACTCGACCGAGCAGCGCTCTGGGTAAATACGGAGAGGTCGCCCCCCAAGGCTACCCCGGACAACAACAACCCACCGACAACAAACTGAACAAATTTCGTCACGCGCTTCCCCTTTTCGGCTCTACGTTAACCCGGAATCAGCCGGGCAGGCTGGGCTCATTCCACCCGCGGGAACTCTGAGCAAAACCTATGCCGAGAATTAGTCGCGCAAGCGCTCGAAAGTCGTGTCCTGAATAAAGAAATCTCGGACGAAGATGGGCAAGGTCTTGCCGTTTACTTGCACCGAGACTGGCAGGCCCCTTAAATGGAGGGGGAATATCTCGTCACCAATTGGCAGGGACTTGACTCTGGGCCCCATAGAATAATCGGCGCCCAAATCACCGCCCAAAGACTCGTCACGACGAGGAAACAAAATCTCCAAATGCGAAACAGGCACCTCATCACCGTAGGCGTCATATAAACAAGCCCACGTTTCCCTGAGCTGTTCGACGGCGTCCGCAATGGAAACTTTGCGACTCTTACCATGAGAGAACTTGAGCTCCCGCACTACAAAACTCGAGGCCCCGTTGGAACTTGGGACCAGGGTCAAAAAGTCTGCCGCTTGGGAATACGCGATTATCCGGCCATCATTCACACGAAAAAGGCGTCGGAATTGCCGCACACTTTTGTCCCCCAGTCCCAAAAACATTTCTTCTGGGTGAGCGTTTTGGAGGTGGTGCGCTACCCAAGCGTCTATGGGGGATAAATAGAGATCAAACGCAGCACCGTTGTTAAACTCCAATGCATGAGGGGGAAGCGCGGTGAGTGGCACCCGAAACCCCAAGGACGCCAAAGCCTCCAAACTGCCGGGAGAGAGCTGATTTCTAAATACCTCTTCCCCCCACTTTCCGCGTGCAGAATACCCCATCTTGAAAAAGGCATTACTATCGAACTTTGCCAAGGCGAGCAGCGCGCTATCTCTGGGGTTCTCCTTTGCACGGCGTCGATTCACCGGAGAACGGCCTGAACGCAGTTCTATTTCTTCTTCATAGCGATCGGACAAATACGCCATCCGACTTGCAAAGAGCAGCCCTCCTAATTCTTCTCGATTCTCCCCCAACATGCGCGCCGCAAACTCCAATTGCTCGGGAGTTTCAGCCCAAAGGCTTACCCCTTTTAGAAAGTGTTCAAACAATATCTCCCCATCCACAAAGGACGAGGTCTTTAATTTCTCTCCATGCAAAAGGAAGGATTGAAACAGCCGGTTCCATTCCAGATCAAAGTTGGACTCCGCCTCTTTACCCCCATTGGCCACAATCCGATCCCGAAGCTCCCAATAAACTTGCGCATTATTCACCACAAATTGTTGCAGGGAGTGGGAGTACGCGGCCACCAGGCGAAGGCACTCCTCCTGAATGGATTGGGGTGGCTGCGCTTCCACCACGGAAACGTAGGCAAGTAGGCCAAGTGATAGACTTTTTAAACGCATCGAACGGGTTTCTAACACAAGGAAGTCGGCTTATGAGAAAAAATATGCTAATCCGGGCGCATGAAACCTAGCGAATCCGAACCGGTTTGCCTGATTAGCTTTGAAATTGCCCGCACCCGCCTGGGTGGGGGGCCAGATAGCCGACCGAGTTTTTGGAAGGTCTACCGAGAAGAGCAAGAACTGAATCGTCGAACGCGGTTTCAAAACGAACATGTGCGCATTTGCCGACCGGTGCTCGCGCCGTTGATGCCGCAGCTTAAGAACACTTTCTATTTTCGCAAAGACCGTTTGGTCGTCGAAAAGAAAACTCAAGTCCCCACGGAATAATGACAGACATCGAAATTGCCCAAAAAGCCGCGAAGAAACCCATCTCCCAAATTGCCGAAAACATCGGCATACCGCCGGACGCGCTGGAACACTTTGGAAAGTACAAGGCCAAGCTCTCTCTCGAGTTTCTCAACCAGTTGAAGGGCCGCCCCACCGGTAAACTCATCCTAGTCACGGCGATTAGCCCCACCCCTCCAGGAGAGGGAAAAACAACCACCACAGTGGGCTTAGGAGACGGTCTGACCCGGCTCGGGCACAAGACCCTGGTTTGTTTGAGGGAGCCCTGTCTGGGCCCCGTTTTTGGGCAAAAAGGCGGGGCTACAGGGGGTGGGTATGCCCAGGTGGTACCCATGGAAGATATCAACCTACACTTCACTGGAGACTTCAGCGCCGTCCAGCTTGCCAACAACCTGCTCGCAGCGCTGATCGATAACCACATTCACCACGGAAACGGGCTGGGAATCGACCCGCGACGCATCACTTGGAAACGTGTCGTCGACATGAACGATCGTGCCTTGCGCAGCATTGTGGTTTCGCTGGGGGGGCCGGCCAACGGCCAGCCTCGACAAGATAGTTTTGATATTGTGGTCGCCTCGGAAGTAATGGCGATCTTGTGCTTGGCGACCTCGCTCGACGACCTCAAAAGACGTCTGGGAAACATCGTTGTCGGATACACTTTTTCAAAACAGCCGGTTCGCGCCTCGGATCTGCACGCCGAGGGCGCCATGGCAGTCCTGCTGAAAGACGCTATCAAACCAAACCTTGTGCAGACATTGGAGCATACCCCAGTGTTTGTGCACGGCGGCCCTTTTGCCAATATTGCGCATGGGTGCAATTCCATTTTGGCTACCAAGACCGCGCTCCAGCTCGCGGATTATGTGGTGACCGAAGCAGGGTTTGGGGCAGACCTCGGAGCCGAAAAGTTTTTGAATATCAAATGCCGTAAGGCCGGCATTGCACCCGCCACGGTAGTCATAGTCGCGACTATCCGAGCTTTGAAATACCACGGCGGAATGAATGCGAAGTCACTCCAACAGGAGGACGTTCCTTCGCTCGAAAAAGGCTTGGTGAATCTTGAGCGCCACCTTCGCAACCTGCACAATCAGGGACTATCCTGTGTGGTTGCCATCAACCACTTTTCATCGGATACGGCCAGTGAAGTGGCGCTGCTTCAGTCAAAAAGCGCGCAGTGGGGAGTGCCGGTAGTTTTGGCGCGCCATTGGGCGGAAGGCGGCGCAGGAGCTGAGGATCTCGCCAGGGCGGTCGTCGATAGAATTCAAAATCAGCCATCAGATCTTCGCTTGCTCTATGATGACAAGACCCCACTCTGGGAGAAAATGCGGACTATTGCTTGCAGCTACTATGGCGCCGCGGAAATTCGAGCGGAGAAGTCCGTGAGAGCACAGATCCAGCTCTTTGAAGACCTTGGCTTTGGCGCTTTTCCGGTGTGCGTTGCAAAAACACAGTATTCGTTTTCCACGGACCCCAAGGGCATTGGCGCTCCCCTCGGCCATACCATTCAGGTTCGGGAAGTGCGTCTTTCGGCGGGGGCTGAATTTATTGTGATGGTCTGTGGAGATATCAATACCATGCCCGGACTACCCAAAGAGCCCGCCGCCCATCGAATCCAGATAGATTCCAATGGCACCATTACGGGGCTCTCGTAACTCCCCGCACTTCATCAATGACGTCTTCCGGAAGCTCGTAAAAAAACAACCCTCGTCCGTCAGCATTCGCTGTGGATTTAACGGGGGCCTGTGTTGCCACACGGTCTGTGTTTTTGCGCTTCCAATACCCACCCGCGGTAGGGCAATTGGCGCAGGCACCTAGTACACAACAACCTTTAGGAGTTTTTCCTTCTGCTTTTGCGTGCAGCACAGCAGCAGCGCGCTTGAGCATCACCAAGTAATACCCATCGCCCACCCCTCCTCTTGACCCTTCTGGGCGAACCCGAGAAATATCACTGTCCTCCAAATAAGCGATCCCCTCCCGCTGGCGGATATACTCAGTTTGAGCAGCACTGAGCGAGAGCGAGGCGCCCCCCCCTGCCTTAGCCTGCTGGGTGAGTCGTTGGACCTCAGAATCGACGGAGTCGGCCAAAGCACGCCAGTCTTCCACAGGACGGGGCACGAGCCTGGGGGGCGGGGGCTGGAGGGCCTCAAAAGGGCAGATGGGGAGCGACACACTAAGCAAGGCGGACTTCTCAGCCGCGTACGCCAAAAGTCCGTTCCACACAGCTAGATACAAACACAGATAAACGAAGGTTTTTTTCATGAATTTCAATATTATATACGGTTGTGATTGACTGAACAAAAGAATTGGGAGTCTCGGACGGTTTGTGGTAAATCCCCGCGCGTTGCACGGAAGAGGATCCCATGCGAGATGGTTACAAAATCGTCGAATCGTTCGCCACACCAGAACAAGCCCACATCGCGAGGTCGGCATTGGAATCGGCCGGAATTGAGTGCTTTGTCGCGAATGAAAACATTGTAAGCGTAGATTTTTTCTGGTCGCAGGCGGTCGGTGGAGTGCAACTCCACGTTCGTGAAGCAGATGCGATCCGCGCGCGAGAGATACTTTCCACACAAGCCTTACCGGCAGGGGGCGACTGGTTTGCATTTTTGGACGAAGTCGTCATGTGCAGAAACTGTGGAAGTCGAAAAGTCCGCTACATCAAGGAACCCAAACCACTCACCCGCGCTCTTTTCTTCCTCGGGGTGCCACTGCCCTTCTTTCGCAAGACATGGCGCTGCTCCTCTTGCGGACATGAGTGGACGCAAGAAGAAAAACACGTTGCCTAACACCACCGATTTTTGAATAGTTATCGGAAAGAGGTCTTTATGGGCGCACAATGGAAAGCTGCCGGAAAGCAGGAAAATGCCGCTAAACGCGGTGCGATTATTAGCAAGCTTTGCAAGGAAATCATCGTTGCAGTGAAACACGGCGATCCTGACCCAGCCAATAATGCCCGCCTTCGTGCTGTGATCGAAGCGGCCAAAAAGGCCTCTGTCCCCCGCGACAATATCGAACGCGCCATTAAAAAAGGCGCTGGACTGCTTGAACCCATCAATTACGACTTGGTCACCTTCGAGGGATTTGCGCCCCACAAGGTCCCTCTCATCGTCGAATGCCTCACCGAAAATCGAAACCGTACTTCGGCAGATATTCGCAACCTCTTCAAAAAAGGCTCGTTGGGAGCTCAAGGTTCGGTGTCCTATATGTTTACCCATATGGGCATGATCGAAGCCACCCATGAAAACAAGTCGATCGATCTCGAAAGCGAAGCCATCGAGGCAGGTGCTCAAGAGGTCGAAAAGGCCGAAGATGGCGCCCGTTTTTTCTGCGAAAAGGCCGACCTGGTTACAGTAACCAAAGCCCTGAGTGATCGCGGTTGGCAGGTGAGCGCTTCCGAGTTTGGGTATATTCCAAAAGATCCCATCGAGCTATCCCCCGAGGCCAAAAAGGAAGTCTCTGAATTTCTGACGGATATCGACGACAACGACGACGTTCATCGCATTTTTGCGGCCATGAAATGACGAGAACCACTTCCTTCGTTGGTTTGTTTGCGATAATTTTTGCGACGTTTTTCGCCCCGCCGTCGTTCGGCATCACCGATCACGAAAAAAAAACGCGCCTAGATCTAAGCCTGAGCAGCATTGAACTAGCTTCGCGTCGGGAGCGAATGACAAGTGGCGCAATGGCCCTCGGCGCTGCGGGTATTTTTGGAACCCTCGCTGTACTGTCCGCGGATTCCACCGATTTCAGCATTCGCAACGTGGGTCCGACTATTTTGGGGGCCTCTGCGGGGATCTTTTTCATCGGCGGTATTTTATCTTTCATGTTGCCTACTGAGTACGAGACTGCCCCGCAAAGTTACCAGTCCCTGCCCTCAAACACACCCGAACTCCTCAAGGCCAAAGTCATTAGCGGAGAAAATACACTCTCCCACTTGGCATCTATCGCTGCCCGACAGCGCTTGCTCAGCGCCATTACCACAGGCACCTTAGGTACTGCCGAACTCATTTGGTATTTTGCTGAAAAGGGCTCCAACATAAACCAAAGTTTTTTGCTTTATCACGGCATACTGCTCGTGGGTGTCAGCATGATCCCCTTGTTTTTTGAGAAAGAAGCGGAAACCGAGCAACGAAAATATTTAGAATGGAAGAATACCGTAAAAATTTCCTGGACACTCAGCCCTGGAGTGTCTCGATATGGGAGCCCTGCTCTCGCACTTTCCATGCGCTGGTGACACAACACTGATAGAATTTCCCTAGATGCCTTGGTTCATATCCCTTATCACTGGCCTCCTTTTCAGCTCTCTGATTGGGTTTAGCCAAGATCCCGACTGGAAATACCACGCTCGTCGACTCACCGGTTTTTCCGACAGCACGCAACGGGCCTCCCTTCACGCGCTCAAAACCAATGGACACTTGGCCGAGTCACTCAAGGCAGCACTACGTACTGGGGACAAATACCTTGCACTAGACGTAATATCGACTCTTTCGTTGAAGGATTTCGTGCCGGTCTTGATGCCTTTGGTGGCAACGGACGAAAGCGGTGCTGTTGCGCTCGCACTAAACACACTGCTCACACCAGATACTCACCGGCATATTGAAACGCAATACTTGGGGCTTATTTCCAACATGCATCGGGTTCCGCTTTCTGCGCCGACAACTATGGCGATTTTGGATGTCCTCGCCCGCTTAAAGACCCCCTTAAGTGAAAGCGAGTTGCAAACCCTGATGCAAAGTCCATCGCCCTGGATTCGGTCGGCCGTTTTATACTACGCTCGACTAGCCCAAAAGGACTCTGAAGTTGTTTTTCCAGAAATATTTCGAGCAGGCCTCCAAGACTCGAGCTCTCTCATCCAAGAGCAAGCGCGGACAGCTCTCGATGGAAAAACGCTCCCCTCCCAAAAGACGGGTTTTTGGGACAAGCTTTTTCAAATCGCTAACAGACCCGCATGGCGCTTAACTCCCTTAATGCCCCCTAGCCCCAAGGACTTATTGTTTCCTAGAACCAGTTCACGAAAAATATCCACCAAAGCGGCCAAAGCTTGCGCTCAGACATACAGGCAATTCTATGACCCCAGTGAAATAGAACTACACATCGTGTTTGGATACAAAGATGCTCGACCTGCCCGGTTTGTGGGGGATCGGTACGAGGCGGCCTGGTTTGCTTCTTATCTCACGGCCCCCTGCCAAGCGGGTTGGAATGCGTGTGGATTTCAACTCGAGGAAGGTAGCTGGGGAACTTATCGTAAGCTTGTTGCAGGACCAGATGGGAAATCTAGAAAAATCCGCGTGCGCCTGACCTATAGTTCCGCTGGCCCCGATGACGACGAGAATAGAAAAGATGCCTTTCAAAAACGCATCACTCAGGATGCTGAGTTTACTTTTTATGAAGGTATTCGCTCAGCGCGGGCTGCCTTTTACATTGGCCACTCCCGCGACGGCGGAGGTCCGGACTTTGCACCTCCACTGCTAACGCAGGACAAACACGTGGACTACGATTGGTACTCGAAAAACAAACCCGGAATGAAGAAGCTGATCGAAGTACTCAGCCAAACGAAAGGCACACCCCTCGTGGGGTTATTCTCGTGTGCATCGACGGGGCATTTTTTGAAGGCTGTTCAAAATGCAAATAGGAAGGTTGCTACTATTTCTAGCCCTAAGCTGATTTATTATAGTGATGCGATGAAGAATCTGCTCCGAGCAGTTTCGGCTTTATTGGGGCAGGAATGTGAAGCCGACTTCAACACCGCGCTCAGAGCACGGGCTGAAGTCGGCGACTCTCACCTAAATAATTTTTTCAGAAAAAACTAGCGACCTTGACCGCTCGAAGAGCCGCCCAAGTTTGCCGAAGTGGCCGGAGAAGCATCCGAAGCAGAACCGCTAATCACAGGCTCTTCTGAGCGAGTTTCCTTAGAGCTGCAGCTCGTAGCGCTGACCCCAACCACAATCAATCCGATTACCAAAGCAAAACCAAAGTGTTTCATACCATCCTCCAAGAGAAGACTAATGCATTACGGATGCCAGGTTTTTGACGTGAGTGACGTTTTTCGCAGCTACGGCAAATACTTAGAGTTTTCGGACCCCGAAAAAAAGGGCCGAAAATTGCATTCCGGTGCCAAATTCTGTCGATCTTTTTGGCAGTGGCTAGGACTTAGCCGGTTCCGTAGAATTGGGAGCAATTGAACCCGCCCAACCGGAGACGGATCGCGAACGGTATTTTTCGGGTAAGTTCGTAAACGCTTCATCCACAGAAACGAACCAGTTAAAAACTATCAAATGATAGAGGGCAGCAACACCATCTTTCCAGTTGATCTTTTTGCCCTGCAGGTACGTGCGAGGATAATAATAAATCGGGATCTCAAACAGACGAGCTGCAGTCTTAGCAAGGTAAGCGGTAATTTCGACCTCAACTCCAAATCGCTTGGAGGTTAAAACCATCGATTGAAAAAGCTCTGCTCGACCGATCTTGTAGCATGTTTCCATGTCGCTCAAATAGAGCCCAGACAAAAGATTGCTCATGAAAGTCAAACCGCGATTCACAAAAGAGTGGTACGTCCGATGTACTTGTACGCAATTCTTTTTAAAGCGACTGCCATAAACCACATCGGCCCGATTCTCCAATAGCGGAACCAACATTTCGTTCACATCGCGTGGATCATACTCAAAATCGGCATCCTGAATCATGAGCAGATTTCCAGTGGCTTCTTTAAAACCCCGCGCGACGGCGGCCCCTTTGCCCTGGTTGCTAGACTGCTCCAAGAGCTTAAAACCATATTTTGCGGAGAGCTCCCTTAAGATCTCCCCTGAGCCATCCGTTGAGCAATCATTGATAAATATCCACTCAGTGGGGACCGGGTACCTAAGCGCCATGAATGCGTCGACCACAGCACGTAGGTGCCCTGCTTCGTTGAACACTGGCACGACAATAGACAACCGATTCATTCGAGGTAAACTCCCTTCGCTCTGGGGGGTTGGCAAGGCTTAGTTTTAAACTAGACCATTTTCCCCATCATGCTGACGGTCGACCTACGAGGAAGCAGCCGACTCAAGGCGACAAAGAAGCTATTTTGCGTCCCCGAAATCACAGTCGGTTTAGTTCGGGTTTTCAAAGCCTTAAGCGCGACTGCAACCACTTGCTCGGGGGTCTGAGCCAACGAGGCCGGTACATCTTCCGTCCGCCCACCGGCGTTTACTTGAAAAGAGGTCGCGGTAATACCGGGGCACAAGCCCATCACATATATACCTCGCTTTTTTTGCTCAAACCAAAGCGACTCTGTAAAAGAAGTCACAAACGCTTTTGTCGCGCTATACAACCCCAATGACGGCATAGGCAAAAACGCTAGCGTAGAAGAGACATTGATCAAAGCATCTCCGGATTTGGCGTTCTTTAAAAATGCGTAAGACAAACTTGTCAGCGCTTCGCAATTGAGGCGCAACATCGCTTTTTGTTTTTCAATTGAGTGATCTAAGAAACCACCCGACGTACCCACCCCAGCGTTATTCACCAGCAGATCGAAATGGCCTGCCTCTAATGCAGCCGCCACTTTAGCCTGGCCCGATTCAGTCGAGAGGTCCGCGGCAATAGCACTATGTTCTGCCCCCAGTTCTTTCACCAAAGCGTTTAGCCGTGCTTCGTTTCGGGCCACCGCCGTAATCAGGTATCCTTCCTGGGCGAGAGCTTTAGCAAAAACCTTTCCTATTCCTTCACTAGCACCGGTAACTAACGCTTTCTTTGGCATGGTGTCTCCTTCTTTTCGGTTCGCCGCAATTGTACGGTGCTTCTGGTAGACCTGCAATCAACGCTTGGCGCCGCAATGCCGAATTTGTCCCTGAATAGAATCCCAGCCATCCCGCCAGCTTTAGCGCTTTAAGCGCCTTCCAAACCGGAACAAAAAAAGAAGGAACAGCGTTCCACTCCACCTCATGGCGGTAGACTTCCTCCACGACTCGCATTGCCTTAAGAGGACTGAGCTCAAAAAAGTGGCTTGTTTCCTCCACCCAAATCGAAGAGAGAACCGGAACAATCTGACCATTCCACCCCGAAACACAGCGCCGCCCTTTTCCGTCCAGGCCAATAACCGACTTCCCCCGAACTAAAGTGAGCGAGCTCGATACCCCTCCTGCATCCGTCCCCAGCAAACTGCGGATGCAGGTAGACTTGCCCGCATAGGAGTCCCCTATAAACCAGACGAGGCGTTTACCCACGAGCACCGTTTCTCCAACCAGCAGGTGATACCCAAGACGGATTCCAGCGCTAGCCAACAACCAGTTTAGCGCGTTCCTGGCTTGACCCATCCCTTGGCGATCTCCCTGGCGCAACTCCACTCGCCCAGTGCCTCCTTGAAAGTCGAGCAAGGCAGTAAAACGATCTGCCTGATGCAAGTACAGACACGCATCCAAAACATACCGTTCGCTGAGGGTTTTGTTCCACAGAGCCGTGCGGACAGCATTCAACGGTGGCGGCGAAAACTGAGCCACTCGACTCAATTCTAATGATGCCTCCGCGCAGGGAGACACCGCGTCGTTACTCGATCGGACCTCAAAAGTAATATCTGCGAGCCGAAAGATCATGGAACTTATTCTAAATGCAGACGATGTCGGAATGCACGCTTCAATAGACCAAGCGGTTCTCGATCTTGCAGCATACGGCCGTATTTCATCATGCTCCGTTTTGACCATTGGGAACTCATTCAACTCGGAGTTGGTTCGCTCGCTTAAACGGTTCCCTGTCGACATCGGAGTCCATCTCTCGCTTACTGGGGAGTATCCCAAACTCCCTGTTTTCCCTCTGTCCCCGCCCAAACAGGTTCGGAGTTTGGTCGGATCCACTGGGTACTTCCCTACGGACATCCGCTTAATTCGCGACAGCGCCCGTTCTGAAGAGATCCGCGGCGAACTTCGACGCCAAACAGAAGCCCTGCTTTTGACACATGATTCTCTTTCTCATTTGGATGGACACTGTTTTTTCTACGAGCCCGAAGAAGGCGGCGAAAAGTTTTTCAAAATCGTACAGGAAATAGCCCGAGAGTATGGGGTTGCTTACCGTCGCTATTTCCAGCCAGAATCAGTGCGGCCCTTCATGATTTGGGAAGATCATCCCACACCGCTTTTGCGGCACCATTACTACGAAAATTTCTTCCAAAAAGAGCCGCCCGAAACGGCCGAATTGATCATTCACCCTGCGTACGAGGCAGAAGCGTTGAGCGGGTTTTCGCAGAGTGGAGTAAGACGCTATGCAGATTACACCTACTTTGCTTCTGCCAGGTTTGGAGACATGCTCAAATCAGGACAGGTCACGTTTCTCCGAAGGCGAGAAAACGTACCTTTCCACAAATAGGCCCTAGCCAAAAAAACAAAACAAACAAATGCTGGGAGTAGCCCCAAGTCCTTCCAACCCATTCGACGGTATTTCCAAATTAATAAAGGGAAAACAAACAGCTTTGGGTGAAACAGAGGTCCCCACTTGAAAAAGAAAAAACCATGGACCCGATAGAAAAAAACGTCCTTTTCATAGCGCCTAGCGCTCCTGATCAGTGAGAGCCAGCTCCACTCCTCTAACTCATGTGTCACTTTCATCTCGGGATTAAAAACGATTTGCCCGCGCTTCAATGCACGCCACCCAAGATCGGTATCTTCTCTACCATCTGCGAACTGCTGAGCATCAAACCCATTCAGTGAGATGAGCACCCGTCTCCGGTACGCAATATTCCCCGAAGCAAAGTCGCTGCGAGGCCGATTCACTACCAAAGACTGCCCATGATAAAACGGATTCACAGGAACCTTGTACCTTAAGAATCTTGGCACCTCGGGATAAAGAATGGCTCCCTCCACTCCAATGACCCCTGGAGCGGTAAACGCTTTCAATCCTTCTTCGAGCCATGTGGGATGGACCACGCAATCAGCGTCGGTAAAAAAAACAAACTCTCCAACTGCAGCCCTCAGCCCCTGGTTTCGGCTGGCAGCGGGACCGAGTCTCACGGGATTGCGCAACACTCGAAGCCGAGGGTCTGTGATTTGGCTTATGCTCTGATAGGTAGCATCAGTACTACAATCGTCCACCACTATCAGCTCTAAATCGGAACGCTGGGAGCGCAATAGAGAATATACGGCCTTGGGTAGAGAGGCTTGTTTGTTGCGTACGGCAATAATAACGCTGGCGGTCATTTTGTCCACTTTGTCTACCCGGGAAGTTGCGGATAGGATTCTGCACTGAAATGCCACTCGAAGTACACTTTTGTATCGAAGGAACGCCCTCCATTCAAACCCTTAAGGCAAAGCGGGACCCGAGTCACTTCTGGATTGCGTGGAATTGGGTACAACTAGACCAGCTCGTCGCGGCAGGAGTTCCCTGCGCCCCTATTTCCGACTACTTGAAACAGACGGACTGGCAAGAGCTGCACGAAAAAGTGTATTCCCTGCTGGGTACTTGGGAAACCCTCAATCGTTGGTCGGGGTTCCTCGTTTCGGAACTCCAATTTGAACTCAGGGAAAAGTGGGCCGTTTCTGCCGCGCTGGAGTCCCTGCGGCCTCGTTTGTCTCGTGTTTACTTCTCTCAAGATGAAACTCGCAGCGCGCTTACGTCCGGGGATTGGATTGATTATTTTCAATCCTTGAATATTCCTTTTGTCCCGGTGTTCTCATGACTCACGTTCCTTTCTTGTTTTTTGAAAAAGCAAACTTTAGAACGATTGAACCCGTTGTGCGGACGTTAGCCGAAGGCTGCAAAATCAAACCTATCATCGTGAAGGGTTTCGATTATAAGGAAATATCAGGCCAAATCACCCCCCACGTCACTCCTAAGGAATTCGATACAATCGATATCCTAGCAGACACCTCCCCCGAGGAATCCGCACCCGCACCAACGCTGCCCCACTGTATTAAAAAAAACCTTGAAACGCGAAACTACTTTTCCGAGGCTCGTCGGTACTCTGCCCTCGTAGCCACTCGGTTAGAAACTCTCTTAGACCAGCTCAAGCCCAGGTTCGCGATCGTCCCCGAAGACGTGCACTATGCCCAAGGACGCCTAGCTTGCCTTGCGCTCAGAATGCGGGGCATTCCTGCTATTGCCATCGTCCCTCCTTTTTATCAGGTGCAGGAACACTCGCCCATGGTGGGAGATCGGCTGGCTGACATTTATTTCGTTCAGAGCAACCGCATGCGTGATCGTCTCTTGTCGCAACGAGTGGATCCTAAGCGAATATTTGTTTGGGGTTGTCCACATTTTCGCCCAGCCAAAATCGCCAGAACTTCTGCTCGGAAAATAGTGTACGCGTGTCAAGGATTGCCTGGCGAAGAGATCATTCTGAATCGACTCCACCAATGGGTCGATCGGCAAATCGGGGTAAGACTGGAAGTGCGTCCTCACCCGGAGTTGAGCAAAGTACCCGGTCCTGCGACCACATTAGAAGCCTCGTTGGGGGAGGCTTCGGTGCTCGTCGCCCAAAGTTCCCTGGCCTTATACGAAGCCACAGAACTGGGCGTTCCGATCGTAAGGATTCATTTTTCCACATTTGTGCCTCCAATGTATTTACCTGAGCCAGAAGCCACAGAAGTTACGGCGAAGAATTATCATCAGCTTTTTTCCCTTCTGGAAAAAGCGCTGAGTGAAAAGCTCCCCGCGATTGAAAGGAGACGGCTGATGGCAGATCCCGCGGGAGCCGAGCGCCGAATAGCCGAGCAGCTTGAAAACTGGGTTGAGGGTGGGAAGATCTGAATGAAAACCTCCCAACGAAGAGTCTTTTGTGTCGCGGCATTCCCCACACACCCGTGCAACCGGGGAAACCGCAGCCGCCTTTTGAACTTGCTCGACGCTCTCCAAACTGAAGGGCATGCCGTTCACTATGCTTGGCTAGCAGACCCCCAAACAAATCATGCGGAGTCGCTTGAACAAATGCAGATGTATTGGAAGGGAGGCGTTTCGGTAATACCTTTCCAACTGCAGAACTGCAGGCGGACAAGCGGTCCGGATTCTTGGTACGATGAAAGCGTCACCCCGTTGTTGAAGGCAGCACTCGACGAGTTCCATCCAGACGTTCTTTGGGTTGAGTACGCGTATCTATCCAAAGCGTTTGAGTCCGCAGGCCGGGGACAGATCAAGATCCTGGACACCCACGACGCACTGACCGGCAGGGACTCGATGCTAAAGAACCAAGGAATAGTCTCATCCTATCCCGTGCCGAGTTTTCATAACCCGGCACACGAAGCCGAGGCACTTGATAGGGCCGATGTCGTCGTATCGATTCAAGAAAAGGAAACCGCTTTTTTTAGGGGCCTCTGTTCTTCTAAAGTGACGACGATAGGCCACTTGTTGAAGGTTGCCCCAGCTCACACGACCTGCTCGGAAAAACCCCGATTGCTGTTTGTTGGTTCGGATAGCCTGGTTGCCGCGGCAAATATTCAAAACTTCTTGAGCAAGGTCTACCCGGTAATTCGAAAGCGGCTGCCGCAAGCGGAGCTGTATATCGCAGGGTGTGTGAACGGACACCTCAAACATCTCCCTCCGGGTTGCCGTACACTGGGGTATGTGGAAGACCTCTCGGGTCTCTCTGCGATGTGCGACATTGCGGTGAGTTTTGAAGTTAGCGGGACGGGCCTGAGTATTAAAAACTTTTCGGCGCTTGCGAACGGCCTTGCGCTGGTGACGAATGCACTGGGAGCGAGGGGGATACACTCCAGCGATGCGGCCCATTTTCTAATGGTTGAAACGCCAGAGGAATACGCGGATCAGATCGAAGCGCTAGTACGGTCTCCGGATAAATACGCAGCCACTTGCCGAGCTGCGCACGCATTTGCACAGGCAGCGTACGAGACAAATAAGAAGCGCTTGCTCGGTATACTTTCTTGATTGCTCACAACCCCGCGACCGAAGAAGCGATGAGGGTACGCAGCCAACTCGATGCGGTGTCCTTGTGAGTACGTTCGTGCCAGAGCATTCTTATTTGCAATTTGGGTAGGTTTAGAGGGTGCTTCAAAATCCGCAGCTTGTATTGCTCAGCCAAGTTTTCAGCAAGGCGTCTGGGCAACGTCACCGCATAGTCTGTGTTTTCTACGATTGCCGGTGCCACTAAAAAATGGGGGGTAGAAACAACCACATTCCTCGTCTTTTTCTCCTGTGCAAGCAGGGAATCAACAAGACCGGCGAGCCCGCCCCATGGGGACACGATGAGGTGTTTCAACTCAGCAAAGGCTGCAATAGAAATTTTTTCTTTGAGCGGAGAGGCTTGATTGCATACACAAACAAACTCTTCGGAATAAAGTTCTTTTTGAAAAAGGTCTCCCTCCAAATCAGTAAAATGACCGAGAGCCACATCGACCCGTCCTTCTTTGAGATCTTGAAAGGGGACTTGTTCTTTCAGTGAAAGAACTTCGAGTCGCACCAGAGGAGCTTGTTTTGAAACCGCCATGCAGAGTTTGGGCATCAATACCAGTTCTACAAAGTCGGTGGTGGCGATTGTGAATTTGCGTTTAGACGTACCGGGAGAAAAAACCTTCTGCTTTTCGAGCATCGCGCGAATCAGCGCCAGGGCCTCGGCAACAGGCCGCTCCAATTCCTTGGCTCGCGGCGTGGACACCATGCCTTTGGGGCTGCGTGTAAAGAGAGGATCGCCAATGGCCTCGCGTAGCCGTTTCAAGGCGTTGCTCATAGCGGACTGGGTAAGCCCCACTCGAGCGGCCGCGCGTGTAACGTTCAACTCTTGAGAAAGCGCTTCGAACACGTAAAGCAAATTCAGATCCATCATGCTTACATCGATTTGTTTCTGCCAAATAGGTTTTGGACGAAAGGGGCATCATTCGCAGTGGAACGCTCTCGTTCCAGCCGTTTTGCATCTAGTTGCCCGCATTTGGAGACAGGGGAAGGCGAGGCGCCTTTGAGCGAAAACAGACTGATGATGGACTGTGGAGTAACCCGATAAGGCCCCCCCTGATAAAAACCGTAACGGTGGATGAAGTGCGGGGTCAACGCATCGAGGAGTAAGGCTCCGCCCATTCCATCCTCTATTCGGGCTAGCCAACTAGCAAAAAGCTCATCCTGAAAAAAACTCCCCCGAATACCCGCTCCGATCCAGCCGGAACGGTTTTTTGGGCTGAGTCGAATCGCATCCTCGTACTGACGGGTCGCCAAAGCTAAGCTCAAATTCTTGTCCATGGCCATCGCAAGTTTTGGGTGAACTGCTTCATCTCCGACCGTCCTGCCCATGGGCAACCGACTTACGGTGTAGTTACGTCCGTTGAAGACAAATCTTTCTTTCCACATGGCCTTGCCGGCAAAATGCGCGTTGGTCACCGCCTGTACAGCGAGGAGCAGAGGTTCTGCCAACTCTTGGTGCGTGAGTCCTTTGCTCAAGACATAATCGTTGTCTTCGACCAGACGCTGACGAAGGGTTTCTTTTTCCGCTAGGTAACCTTCAGACAGAATCCTCATCGACAGATTGTTGATCGATTTCCACTCCGGGGGAAGCTTGTCTCTGGGCGTAAACATATACGGATTGGACCCACTCACACCGCGCATTTTGGGATCATCACAGGCCCCGTAGGCTGCTCGCAATTGCAACAAGCTCCAGGGAATGCCTGTAAGTGTTTTGGAATTCAAAATGGTTGAAGTGCAATTCAAGCCGCCGACCAGGAAAATGTGCTGAGCATCTGGGTGTTCTGCCGCCCGAATGTCCGCTTCATAATAGAACGGATCGACTTTGGAACGGGCCCAAGGGCGTTGGGCAAAAAAGGCTTCGGTGTCCGCACCTTCAAATATCTTTTCGCTGTCTTCCGTTCGAACGGGCACTTGAAAAACGGGGTACGGTAAATTTAGCCCAAGAGTCGTCCTCAAATCCTGCGGGTCCACTGCCGCCCGGACTACGCTCGCCGCCACGGCGACATAAACCCCTAATAATCTCAATGCTTTGTGTCGAACCATTCTACCCACATCGTATCATACCCAGTTCTTGGAAGCGCAAGCGCCAAGCCAATGAACACCCCAGTTTTCACTACCATCCATGCCGCCTCGTGTTATAAACGGCGACTTACACCATGCGATTCCTAGGTACCTTCTTTCCGGCCTTCCTAGCCGTTTCATTTTCTCAGTTCCAAGTCGAGGGGAGCATCTGTGCAGAAAAAGTAGCGCTTCAACAGGTGGCGAGTTGGAACTGGAGCCAGCGAATTTTAGTTGTTGTAGACGGTTTTTCGGACGGCTCCCGCTACGCCCCCGAAGCGGCAAGGCTCTTTCCCGATGTAAAACGCATCCACATCCAAAGTACGGCGACACCTCCGTCTGGACTCAAAGACTCGTTTCAGAAGGAAACCTACGACTTGAGTATTACTGCCCCCCATCATGATTTGCGGGAAATCGTCTCCGCTTTTAAACCCTTCGAAGTTGTCCGAGTCGTCGCAGGAACTGAAACGGGCGTGAAACTTGCCGACCAGCTCAGTGAAAGCCTCGATACACTGGGAAATGGCACCTCGCTGAGCGAAACGCGAACCGACAAAGGGTTGCTTGCTAACGCGATGGCCCCACTGCTGCAAGGTCAGGATGATATCCAATTAATCCCCGGCCACGCATTTTCGGATGGTCGTGACGCCCTCGAGTATATCCAAAGCCGAAACCTGAGTTACCCGTTGGTAATTAAGCCCACTTCCAGCGCCGGGAACTTTGGATTCCATATCGCTCATTCTTCCGCAGACGTCCGCCTGATTTTCAATACCTGGCTCGGTGAACCGGATCCGCTCGGAAAGACAATTCATTCCCTGCTGGTGCAGCCCAAACTCGAAGGCGATGTTCTGGCGATAAACACGGTGAGCCATCCTTCGGTGGGTCAGGTTGCGACCGATTTTTGGAGGACCAAAGTCCGATTTACTCAGAACAACATCGTTTTTTTGCGCACTCAGATTTTCGCTTATCGCAGCGAAAATCCCGAACACCAAAAGATGCTCCTGGCGGCGCAGTATGCGGCGAAAGGTCTGGGAGTAGACTTTGGCCCCCTTCACCCGGAATTTCTTCAAACGCGAGATGGAAAACTCTACATGATGGACGTTGGCGCTCGACCCGCAGGCGGCTCTCTCACCCGCATCGCCAAAAGTTGCGGGGCTTTCGATCAGATCGAGATGACTCTGCTAGCGGCGTTTGATCCTTCTGAGTTTGACCGCAGAGCTGCCCTCGGTCCACAGCTTTTGGAAGCTGGAGCTTTTATCTATTTTGTATCTCCGGTTAGCGGTATCGTTCAAAAAGTCCCGTCTTTCGAAGAAATGCGGGCTCGAATTCCGGGTTTTTATACGGCAGACCTATCTCACATGAAAGTCGGTGCTCGGTTGGAAGTCAGTAGCAGCTTGTTTGATCAACCAGGCTTCGTCTTTGTCAAAGGGGATGAGGTCACCATCAACTCCGCGGAGCGGGCGATTCGAAAATGGGAATCCGAAGATTTCTACCAGGTGGATTCCGATGAGGCGATACGACGTTAGTACTGGGCTGAGGTATTTTTCGCTCTCGGTGGCCTTTGTTCTTCCTCTGTACACCGGATTTGGCTGGATGACGCTGGATCAGCTAGCCGATTTTTTGGCCGCACTGCGGTTAGTTGATGGACAAATCCCTTACAAAGATTTTTACGCTCCTTACGGCCCTCTAGGCTTTTTGGCGCTCTTCCCCTTTCTAGCCCTTTGTCCCACCCCTGGGTTGGGCGTTTTACTGGCGTCGGCAACCCTCAATTTTGCGGCAGCGACAACAACAATGGTGGTCTCTCGTGGCCTTGGTTTGGATGGGATGCGCGTGGCGCTTGCTACACTACTCGCGGCGATCTGGTTCTTGCCGCCATTTGGCTCCTACTTTCATGACCACCTCGCCTATTTATTGCTCTTGGTGGGGCTTGTCCTTGCCCTCCAGCAAAGGCCTGGCTTCGCAGCAGTATTGGTGGCCCTAGCTTTTCACTCGAAACAAACCGTCGGAATCATCGGTGTGGTGACTTTGGCAGTGAGCTATTGGGTTTGCCCCCGACTTCGCCCTCGACCCCGCGGCAAATTACTCGGAACACTCTTCGTTTTCGCGCTCACCCACGCCGTCGTATTAGCGCTCATAGCGTTAGTTGCTGACTTTTCACTTTACCGGGACACCACTTTCGTTTTCCCTTTTTCGTACATTCAGTTTAAAGCCGACAAAAACCCGCTGCTTTGGGCAACAGGGTTGTTGTTTCCGTTTGGGTTTAGTCTCTTTGACTTGCCTAGTTTTGGTTGGGGCAGGCTTGCGTTTCTGCCAGTGGTGCTCGGGGTATACCTGATTTATTTCGGTGCCTCCAAACTGCGGGACAGCGCCCGCTTTGCGGTGGTTTTCACGCTATTGTCCACTCTGTGGTGTGGCGTTTTCCTAAGCCGAAGTTTTACACATGTTTTTCTGGGACTCCCGATCGCGTTCGCAGGGAGCAGTTCTCTACTACCAAGGAAGTGGGCTAACCTGTTTTTGATTTTCTTTTCTATTTTGGGAGCAGCCCAAGTGGCCTACCTCCACCCACCGTCCCAAGCGACTTTTAGAGAGACCCGCACAACCAGGCTTTCTCCGCTAACACCTCCTCCCTGGTTTGCACAGTCAGAAGCGGAGGAGATCTCCCGATTTCTCACAGAAAAAGGCGCTTCCTACGCTCTCCTGGGACAGGCAACTACACTCATACCTGTTTACACTCCGTACTCAGCAGTCAGCCAGCCGGCTTTTTATTTTGATGGCCTAATAACACCATGGGACGACGCCCTTCGCCTAAAATGGGAAAAGAGATTCGTAAACGTATTGACGCGCTTAAAACCGAAGTACCTTGTCCAATCGCTCCTATTAGGGGCGCCGCCAGGCGCGCTCAAGGATGCGGTCGCCAAATACTGCAGAGTGGAACTACTCAAAACTGAACTAGAAATCCTCAAGTGCACTTTTTAGCACGCCTCCAACGCTGAGCCTGCACGTTTTCATGTTGCGCGCCGCGTCGGTTTTGTGGAATTTAGAGCGGAGGGGAATTTGTGGACTTAGCAGCTCACGCCGATATCGCCGCCAGCGGGTTTCCGAGGTATCAGGATTGGTTTTCACGCGTTCTTTTAGTGGATGATGATCCAGTATTTTGTGAACTGATTCGAAGAAAAGCGCGGGACCTGCACTTAGACTTATCCGTTTGTAAATCGCGGGCGGAGCTGCTGACAATCCCCAATCATAAACAATTTGATGTTGCTATATTGGATTTCTATTTCGACGAATCTTTAAATGCATTGGAAGTCGCAAAACTCTTACCCCCCGAAATACCTATTGTGATTGTGAGTAGCACGGAGGGGCGAAAACTCAGCGGCGCAAGCTGGCCTTCGGCCGTACGCACCTTTGTACACAAAAGCGCTGGTGCGGATTCCATTTTGAACAACGCGCTGCTTGCTGCACATTGGGGTGACCTTGCAGCCTCGTTCCCGGGGGAAGTCAAACTTCCGCGTATACTGCTAGTCGATGACGACCCCGTTTTTGGAATGATCCTGCGGCAAACAGCCGAAAAAGCAAAATTGCCCCTCACGCACATTCTCTCTCCTGCCAAACTGGATATTCGAAAAGTGCGGGACAATTATGATCTCTTGATTTCGGATTACGACTTAGAAAATGTAACTGGCGTCCAGCTCACCCGGCAGCTGGAAACGTTTGGGCAGTCGCTACCGACAATCCTGATCTCTGCATACGGAAAACTTCCGGATGTCCAACTACCCAATTCGATTCTTTGCTCGTTACAAAAAGCTGAGGGCCCACAAAAAATTTTGTACACATCCCTCAACGCGTACCAGCAGATCTAGCGACAATGTTTTTCTATTAATTTTTCGTAGAGCCCGTCGATCAACGGGTTGATGCGCTCTCTCTCACGGGGCGACACCATGTCCAGGACAGAAGAAATCCACAGGGAGTTTTGTACACTTCTTGCTACACGTTCCGAGACTGCGCGATCTAGATCCGGAGAAACGGACTTAGCACGGAGTAATAGGTCCAAAATACGCCGATAAAAATCTAGAGGGTAACCGCCCAGTGCACTCATCGCCTGAGTGCGCAACAAACCGTCCAAAAAATCTACCTGAGCCAGATCGGTACGTTCTTCCAGAGCCTCCAACAGACGGCTTCGCAGAGCGTACACTTCGGTGGGTTCCGTAGAGTAAAAAGTCAAATAGCGATTATACCCCTCCAGACCAAACCAATCGGAAACGGCTCTCAAAGAATATGGGTCGCCCTTTCCTCGACAAAGAGCAATCGCCGCTTGCTGAGCAACAGCATTGTGGTTGTTGGCCAAATAGTCTGAGAGCTTACTTTGCATGGGAGGAGTAACTTCAAAACCGGGGATTGCCGCCATCTGCAATAAAGCTCCCTGACTCAAGTCTTCATACGGGCTTGAGAAAGCGCGCCTCAAAAGCGCGGCACGTTCCTCCGGATTCTCCCAAGTTTGGAGAGCGGCCAACACCGCATGGCGGTGTTTTTCGAGGGGCGAATGGAAAAAAAAACGCGCCCAGTTCGCGTCAAACTCCTCCGCCAAAACCGACTCCCGCGCCGTGAAATACGAATGCACCCCAGCGCTGGCAAGCACCCGCGCGATGCAGTTCATGGGGGGAAGTTCCGATCCGTCACCGAAAGCGGCCGGCGTGAGGACCAAAATCAGGTGCAAAAGAGATTTTCGTAGCAAAAGCATGCCTTGAAATAACACAGCGAAAGTCCTAAACATATAGACTCATTAAGTAGCCGGAATCTGCCGATAAGCTTCTAAGGAACTCTAGAAATGTCCAGCGAAAATCGCAATCAAAATCAATGGATCCGGCGGCTTACCGTCACCTGGTCCGGCCCCATCACCCTTTTACTTTTATGCCTTGCGGGAATCGGTTTTTATTTTGGCTCGCAGGTAAAGCTCAAACTCTCCCTGGGCGACCTGCTTCCAGATGACCACCCTTCGGTGGTCAAATTCAACCGCCTCACTGAAGTAGTCGGGGGCGTCGGTTTTTTTGCGGTGATCCTAACTGCAGAAGATGGAAAGTCTCACCTCGAGGTTGCTCCCAAAGTAGTTGAGGCACTCGAGAAAATTCCGGGCATCCGAAACGCGACATTTCACAGAGAACGCCGCTTTTTTGTCGACCGGATGCTCTACTACGTGGACGTAGACAAACTCAAAAGCCTTGAGACCAACATTGATAAGCAGATCAATGAATCTAGGCAAAAGATCTTTAACCTGGGGCTGTTTGATGAGCCTAAGGAACAAACCGTCGCTTTCGACGACAAGTTGACCAAGCTGGCTCAAGACTCCGCGAAAATTACTCCTTTTTTAACTTCGACTGACAACAAACACTTGTTGGTGATGGCCAAGCCTGGCTTCGATTCCATGGATCTTGGGAAGACGCGCGAGCTGATTGCTGCTAGCGAAGCGGCGCTCAAGCAAGTCCTTCCATCCAATGTGACCTTTAGGTTTGGAGAAAGATATTACAATAAAGTGGTCGAAACCTCTTTGATCGAAGGCGACATCACCCGACTTGGTGCCCTATCGATTGCTCTGATTTTGCTCGTCTTGCTTCTTTATACCCGCAGCGTGCGAGCGCTCACGGTGATCTTTGTGCCGGTATTCATGGGGCTGGGGATCACTATGGGAGTGACCTATTTTTACATCGGCCACATCAACATTATTACCGGATTTCTGGTTGGCATCTTGTCCGGGCTGGGCGTCGACTACAGTGTGCACTTGTTTTTGCGTTTGCGCCTGGAAAAGCGAGAACCGTCAACCGATGAACCCGATATTTTTTGGCGTACTATCTCTAGCACCGGACACTCGATATTCGTGGGAGCGGCGGCGGCGTCTTTTACATTTTACTTGCTGTCATTTAGCTCCTTCCGCGCTTTTTCTGAGTTTGGTTTTGTCTGTGGCACAGGGATCGCCGCTGTATTTATCTGCCTGCTCCTTAGCTTCGCTGCCCTAGCCCGATTTTTTCGAGCCGATCTTCTGCCGGTACCGCCCCCGCTTTTTGGTAAATGGGTTTTCCCCATGATTCCAGTGCCAAGAGGCCTTGTAGTTGCTTCTGTTGCAACGGGCATCGTGATGTTGCTCGCAGTGCGGGTGGGATTTTTGTACGACTTCGAGAAAATGATGAAGCACTCGAAGGAGATGGAAGAGAGCATGGCCCTGATCGACAATGTCTATCAGCGGTCAGCAGTCCCCTCTGCTTTGTCCATGAAAACGAAAGAAGAGGCCCTCACCGTCGAAAAATCGATCAAAGAAAAGTACATGCCCAAGATGGTGAACGATATTATCAGTGGCGCTAGCATCATCCCCTCTGATCAGGGCGAAAAGCACGCCATTTTGGAGCGCATTAAGGCAAAACTTGCTCCGCTAAAAGACAAGTGGATTGAACAGGGCCTCGGGGTTCCCGCTGCAGCCGTGCGAAGTTGGGTAAACGCCAAACCGTTTGGATTTACGGATATTCCGCGCCATTTACAAGATGCTTTACGTGGAACAACCAACGCGGGCTACCTGCTCTATATTTACCCCAATGTTCCCATGGGCACAGCGGAAGGGATTCGCAGTTACGCATCGATGATCAAAGAGCTCGAGCATGAATTTCCACAAATGCTGACGGGTTCGGATGCAGTCATTTTTTCGGATATCTTGGATTTAATTCAACGAGATGGGAGCATCCTTTTAGCGATGATCTTTCTCGCGGTTGGATTTTTTATTTGGCTAAATACCCGGAGAATCGACGATACTTTGGCGTGTTATGTGCCTCTGTTGATTTCGTTTGTCGTTGGCATGGGGCTGATGGCGATTTTTGGAGTGGACTTTAATATTCTTAACATCACCATTATTCCGTCGTTCGTTGCCTTGGGGATTGACGTACCGATTCACTTGGTCCATCGGGCACGGGAGACAAACTCCGGCTTCAAAGCCGCACGCGATCTTGCCCCCGGCATTAACTTGGCCATGGGCACTTCGGTTATTGGGTTCGGGATTCTAGTTTTTGCCCGCGCGGGCGTGCTCAAGAGCTTGGGCGAAATCGCCATTATGGGAACTCTCGCCATTTGGTGGGTGGGCCTGTGGATGTTGGCTGCGGTTCTGGAGTGGCAAATCCAGCGCAAAGCAAATCGAAAAACGCCTTCCCAGAAAAGCGATGGGGCCAGTCCTGGCAACGACGAAAACCTCGCGCCGACTGAGCTCCTCGCTTCCACGGAAACAAATTAAGTACGGAATTAGGTACGCGGTTACTTTTGAAAAAGTAACCGCGTACCTTTTTTAATAGAACATATAGCCAATGTGCAGGCCGGGCGCACCAGCGCCACTCCAAACGGCGTTACCCACCGGAAGCGTATACAGGCCCGCGATTAAAAATCCGCCCTCGGATTGCCACTCCAAGCCGAATTGCATGACAAAAGACCCGAGATTGGTCCCCGCCGGGTTCGCAACCGTAATCCCATTCACAATAAACGCTGTCGCGTTGGACGAAATCAGGTTGTAGCCGCCACTCACAAAGGGCGATAGGTTCCAATTGGGCACAAACACGGTAACCCCAACATTCATTGCCGTTAGGTTCGTGGTTAAGACGGAGAGCGAACCAAAGCCCGCGTGAACTCGGGTAAATCCAAACAGATTCACGCCCGCGTTAATCCCCCACGCCGACGGGTAGGGATCTCCCATTAGCGCACCATACAATCCAGCTACTTTAGATTTGCGGCTAGAGTCGGAGGCCGCATGGCTCGCGGCACCTGCAAGCAGAGCGCACGACAACAGGACTGACAAATAAAACTGCCCCAATCGAAAGCAACCATGTTTCATCTTCTCCCCCAAAGGACATTCTACATCCTTTTTGGGTACGCGGTACCTTTTGCAAAAGGTACCGCGTACCAAACTCAATTGACACGCCTCGCCAGGTACGATTAGCTCCCTCAGTAACCT